>OLOI01000236.1_pt1 | contig 58555 bp, 29 predicted proteins | sample 1672131 | NCBI WGS metagenome assembly OLOI01 (sample SAMEA3136651, study PRJEB25190) | human gut metagenome
GAAAACTATATATTATTTTTTGCTGTTGATGTAACATATGTTTGACAACTACAGAATGCGATTTATTCTTCAAGCAAAATTATTCTTGACAAGTTCAAAGAGTGCGGCTATAATACTTTGTTGATAATCCGAAAAACAATAGGGAGTAGTATTTTGATGTCAATGCTCCGGAAAGAGAGGATGTAATATGAATTGTAATTTAAAGACCAACTACCCCAATATATGGGGGGCAGGTGCATTGTTTGCGTTTTCTGGATTGGATGGGGTGAATAGCTTTGCGAACAGTCTTTGCGGGATGCTTTGCGGGGATAAAATCGGTATTGGCTTCGAAAATATGGCAGTTGAGCTGGTCGCAGTTGTTAAGGATGTACACGATATAAAACATGAAATCGTTGCGTCGGATATCATTAGCTCGAAGATTGACGGAGAGAAGCAACTGGATATTATTTTTGCCGGAGAAAACACAATCATTGGCAGAGTTCCTAAGGGGAATATGGATATTCATCTCGTTACTTATGCAGAAAAAACCATAGAGGATAAAACCGAGAAGGTGATATGGAATGACATGGTTTATGTGCTAAAAAAACGGATGCTGGATGAAGAAATTTATTTTTCGTTTTCCAGTGCCGCATCAGAGGAATGTGCGGTAAAGCAGGCGGAAGAAGGATTAGCAGTTGATTTACAGGCACTGCGCGAGAAAAAAATGAAGTTTTATGACGATGTGCCGGTGAATGAAAACATGCCCTACGAACAGCAAAAGCTGATGAAAAAATGTTATTCTGTTGCCAAAACACAGGTATATACCAAAGAGGGTGTTTTTGACTGCCGATGGACAACGCCGGACCGTCTGCCGCATAAGGCGTTATGGTTGTGGGATTCGGTTTTTCATTCGTTTGGAAATGTGTTTATGTCGGAGGAGCTTGCTTTTGAATCTCTGTGGGCAGTACTCTGCACCCAAAAGGAGGATGGCTTGATTCCACATATGTCGTGTCCGGATCATTCCAGTGATATTACACAGCCGCCGGTTCTGGCTTGGGGTTTTTATCAGCTCTACCAAAGGCGCAAAAATTTAGAGGATATCCAAAAGTCTTTTCCAAAGTTGAAGGCATACTTGAATTGGAATATACAAAATCGACGGATAGGGAAAAGCTGGCTTTTTGGCTGGAAGGTGAATGAGAACAATCCCAATTGCCGATGCGATGAATGCGGGATGGATAATTCTCCGCGATTTGATGATGTTACCCTTATGGGTTGTGTTGACTTTAGCTGCTTTATGGCAAATGAAGCAAGATTTATGGCAAGACTCGCCAAAATCATAGGAGAGGATGCGGCTTATTGGGAAGAGATGTATGCAGCAATTCGAAATGATATTAACGCGCGGCTTTGGGATGAGAAAAATAATTTTTATTATGACCGGATTGTGTCTACCGACAGATTTAAACGGGTAAAGGCCGTTTCCTCTTTTGCGCCTCTCTTTACAGGTGTTTGCGATGATGAGAAGGCAAAGAAACTGGTAGAGGTTCTGTTTGACCCGGACATATTCTTATCTGAGGCAGGTATCTCATCCATTGCTCATGATGAGCCGACTTACGGAACGGATATGTGGAGAGGCCCCGTTTGGATCAACTATAACTACATGATTATGTGTGGCCTTTATGAATACGGCTATTCGAAAGAGGCTGAAGAACTTAGAAAAAGAACATTGGATATTATGGCAAGGTGGTATTACGCAGATGGTGTAGTTTATGAATATTATGATAACCAAGACAGGGTGTCGCCGCAAAAACTCAATCGAAAAGGATCCCCGATTCATCCGTATCATATTGGCATAAGAATGCAGTCAATCAGGGACTATGGCTGGAGCGCAACACTTTGTATTGCTCTGGGAATGTGGAATCAACTTGATGTAGAAAGGTTGGTTTCTTTAAAACAATAAAGCGATTATTGAAACAAAACAGCATTATCTTTGCAATTTGCAGCAAAGATAATGCTGTTTTTTAATTATATTTTGATAAAATTTTAATTTTCCCAATAGCGCGTGATACCGGCTTCTCTTCAGACTGAGGGGTTGGACATTGAATTTTCGTCTTGATCTCCGTTTGATCGGTATTGTCCGGGGGTCATGCCATAATTTTTCTTGAAGATCTTGATAAAGGTATTGCTGCTGCTAAAGCCGGATAATTTTGCAATGGTATCAATTTTTTCTTCACTTTGCAAAAGCAGATCTTTTGCGTGTTCTAATCGGTAGTTTGTCAGATAAGAGAGGAAGGTTTCGCCCATGTAATCTGTAAATATATGGGAGAGATGGTGATAACTGATGTTCATGTATGCAGCCAACATGGCAAGCGAGAAATCCGGATTTCGAAAATTTTCGGCGATGTAATCTACGATCTTGTCCCGTATTTCACAATTTAGACTGCTTTCAAAGTCACTTGCCATAGCCAGGGTGATCTCGCGAAGGAACTGATAGTTTTCGGAGGGATCACTATTCAAAGTAATGTTGCGACAGGCTCTGGTGTATTTGTTTTGCATTTCTTGATTCTCTGCATACATCTCATCAATCAGGCGATACAGAAGTGTCTGCATCAGACAAATTAGTTTTTGCAGCAGATGGTAAGGCGGTTTTCTGCTGACAAAATTTATGTGATAAATTTTATCAAGAATGGTTGATGCCTCATCGGTTCTTCCGAATTTAACGCTGTTATGAAGTTGACGTTCAACCTCGTAAGGGTAATAAATTTCAGACAGATTACTGCTCTTAATATCATCAAAATATGTAATATTAAAATGATTTCCTATTCCGTAATATACCGAGGATTTGGCATCTTCATAAAGAGAATTCATGCCTTTGAAAGAAGTTGTTTTTTCACTTAATCCAAAATAGGCCGAGATGCCGCAATGGCATTGAGCCAAAATATCCTGAGGCAATCTGAAGATGGCGGAGTGCAGGACCTCTTCATCATCATAATTTAGAATCATGCAGTATTCCGGCTCAGAGTTGCTGGCAAAATAGCAGTGAATTTCATGATTGTGAAGAGTTTCAAATATCGTTTTTGATATTGAAGAATAATCCGAAAGAATTTTTTTATAGGGTATTTGGTCTGCAAAACGAATGACCATAATCCGACAATACTTCCGTGAAAGATTGATTTCGTATTTCTTTTTAAGGACATCCGGTGTGGCTGTATTCTTCCCGTTTATGATAGCGGAAATAATCTGCGTTTGTAAATAGAGCTGACTTTCCATCAGATTTTTACGGAGAGAAAAATTGCTCTGTGAGAGCATCTTGATGGACTTATCTATGAGGGCTGCACGTTTTCCGCCATATAGCATGCTAAATGCCAGCATTAACAATTCAAGCAGAACAAAAATTTTGATAATATCGGGGATGCGCCCGGATAGATTTTTCTTATCAAAAATGTATAGATATTTAATATTTAGCACTGAGGACGGCTTGTAAATCACGGTTTTATTGCTGTGCTTCTGGGATTGTTCCTTGGTATTTATATCGTTGAGAGCAGATGTGTCATAGGAGAATGATGATTCATTAAATAAAATTGTATTATCGTTTGTGCAGATTCCGAAATTTACTAAATAATCCTCTGATACAGCTTTTAACTGAGCCATAAACTTTTCCATATCGATGACCGCAAAGAAGAACCCGCTGTTTCGGGAATAGGGGTAGATCTTTCGGCACAGGATCAAGATATTGTTCGTCGGCGTTTTGGAATCAGAGCTTGCAGATGTGGTGACAGGAATAAAAAAGGCTTGTGCGGTTGCCGCATTTAATTTATTTATAATGGCTTCTTCAGATTTTCCGCTGTTTACAAAATACAAATTATATAATTCCGAAAAAGAATAAGCGGAGTCTGTTGTGATAGCGGTGTCATTGAGCGGACTGTAAACAACGATATCACGGATCGGCAGAGAGGGATTGTTATTGGCTGCGGCCATCAATGTGTTTTTTAAATTCAGATAGTAATGCGGGGTTGACAGTTCAGCGTTTTTTTGTGCAATAAAGGTGTGAAAGTCCGGATACATATCAGTATCTGACATCAAATACGAAAAAGACAGAGCTTTTTCAAAGATATTTTCGGATAATTGTCCCATATAGGTCGTAGTATTGATATTTAATTCCGTTACGTCATCCGATACGTTTTTAAAGAGAATGGCAACAGTAATAAGCCCTATGATGACAACGGGAAGGTTGAGAATAACAATCAATGACCACGTGGGAGACAATCGGAAAAAACGTTTTTTCATGTCAGGTACCTTTCTTAGACACGAGACGTTATAAGTAAATTTAAATTTCTGTGCCTAATTTCATTTTTGATAAAGGTATTATAGAGCCTAATTTTTATTTTGTCAAGCATGGAATTTTCCGCAGAGATAAAATCATTTTACAATTGCAAAGGAAAAAACAAGACAAAACGAGATAGCAAATTCTTAAATTTTATGTTCGTAAATTTTCCGGAAAAAATGCTGTGTTTGTCAGTAGTTTATTTTTGCGAAACGGGAGCATGTTTTCCAAAAGCCTTGAAATACGCTTGGTTTGCGCCTTTTTTGTTTTGGGAATTTACAAAAATTAACGATTTACAAAGAATTGTGCATGAGATAAAATTGAGATGTAGTTTGAAATCGCCGCTGCGTCTGCAAACGGTCGCAAGATAATCCGGAAGACCGGGATGGCGCTTAAGTGAAAGCTACGGAAGAATCAAATAGAATTTTCAGTGCTTTATGAAGGAGGAAGTTGAATGAAAAGTCAAAGGAGAGGAAGAAAGTTTAAGGGAGTTGCGGCGGCATTGGCGCTCGCATTGGCTGCAGGATGTTTCACAGGTTGCGGTAACAATCAGGGAACGGCATCGAACGGTGATGGAGACATGCCGAAAGAACTTAGTATTTTTTGCGCATTAGGCCCTAATGTTGCTGCCGGCGGCGGTACGACTTTTAATGACTGTATGACGTTTCAGCTACTCGAAGAAGAAACCGGCTGCCATATAGATTGGCAGCATCCTGCCAGCGGCGCTGAATCAGAACGCTTTAACGTTATGGTGGTATCAGGAAATTATCCGGACGCCATTGTGTACAACTGGCCCGCGGTCAAGGGTGGTGCCCAATCCTATGTGGATGATGAAGTGATCGTGGATTTGACCGAGTATGTAGAAAAGTGTATGCCCAACTTTACCGAGTTTCTGAACAAGAATCCGGAGCTGAAAAAAGATGTTTATACGGATGACGGACGAATTCTTTACATACCCTTTATCCGTGCCGATAAAGAGCTTTGTGTATTTCAAGGGCAGGTCATTCGGGAGGATTGGCTTGAAAAGCTTGGACTGGAGAAACCGAAGAATACGGATGAACTGTATGAAGTACTGAAGGCATTTAAAACCAAGGATCCCAACGGGAATGGAAAAGCGGACGAGATTCCTATGGTGGCAACCAGCTTTGCATCGTTTACAGGGCTTGGACCTCTGCTCTGGTCTTTTGGAACCACTTATGATTTTCATTTAGATGACAGCGGCAAAGTGGTATACGGGCCTATGACGGATCAATTTCGCGAAGGTTTGGGATATATTGCAAAGCTGTACCGTGAAGGGCTGATTGATACGGATTATCTGTTAGATACCAGAAGTAAGGTAGACGCAAAGTATACCGGCGATCAGGCGGGATTTGGTTTTGGGTTTCAGCCGTCCACCTATTATTCAGCTATGCAGAACAGTGATGCAAAGGTGACAGGAATTGAATATATCGCCGGGCCGGATGGCAAAGCGTATGCTTTTAATCCCCAATATATTCAACAGGTGCTTCCGGGATGTGCATTGGCAGTGACAACGGCGAATAAGAACATAGCAGGCACCTTAAAATGGATTGATAACCTCTATGGCGGGAACGGTTATATGTATGCTAATTTTGGTAAAGAGGGTGTAAGTTATGAAATGAAGGATAATGAGCCTGTCTTTACGGATTATATGACGCATAATGAAAATGGAAAGTCTCTCGCCCAGATGGTAGGGCTGACCTGTGGAGTGCGCGATAGTTTCTTCCCGATGCTGCAAAGCTGGGATTATTACAAGCAGACATTGCAACCTTGGGGAGTTGATGCTATCAGAACATGGATTGCGGCGGAACCGGATACCAGCAGGACACTTCCTACCACATTGTCTCTTACAGCCGAGGAGGGAGAAACCTATACAGAGATCATGAATCAGGTGGAGACTTACTTCCAAGAGGAGGCCAATAAAGTGATCACCGGCAAAACCAGTATTGATGATTGGAACAAAGTAGTAGAACATCTTGAAGAGATGGGCATCCAAGAAGCAATTGATATTAAGAATGCCGCCTATGAGAGATATCAAAAGAGATAAGAAAAGAGGGGCGGGGTGCATCTGCACCCCGCATAATAAGGCAATTGAAAGGAGCTTAAGCCATGACAACGGCTGAGATTAAAAACGCAAAAAAGATTGGCAAGCGCCATTCCCTGTGGAAGGAAGTGCTAAAGTACAAGCATATCTATATTATTCTGCTTCCGGCAATCTTATACTATCTGATCTTTATGTATGCGCCGATGGGCGGACTTGCAATTGCGTTTCAAAAGTTCTCTCTCACCAAAGGTATTTTGGGCAGCAAGTGGGTTGGATTTGCAAATTTTACATCTTTTTTGAATGACGTATATTTTTGGCGGCTGCTGAGAAATACGTTGATGTTGAATTTTTGGGGTTTGGTGTTTGGATTTCCGGCTCCGATTATCTTTGCGCTGCTGTTGAATGAGATAAAAAAGGAACGCTTTAAAAAATCGGTACAGACCATTACCTATATACCACACTTTTTATCGGTGGTTGTAGTATCCAGCTTGGTTCTTACTTTTGTATCCTCGCAGGGGCTAATCAATGCATTGATTCGGATGTGTGGGGGAGATACGGTTTATTTTATGAATGAACCGAAATATTTTTACAGAATCTACGTGATATCGGATATTTGGCAGCAGCTTGGATGGAACAGTATTTTGTACATAGCCGCGATTTCAGGGATTGACCAGGAGCTATATGAGGCGGCAACCATAGATGGAGCCGGACGGTGGCGGCAGTTGTGGAATGTGACGCTGCCGGGGATTATGGGAACCGTCATGATAGTATTGATCATGAGAATGGGACGTATGCTGAGCATTGGATATGATAAGATTATTCTGCTGTATAACCCGGCAATCTACGAAAAGGCCGACGTGATTTCTACTTATGTGTATCGGCGCGGGCTATTAGATGGAGATTATAGCTATTCTGCGGCGGTGGGACTGTTTAATTCCGTCTTTAACTTTATCTTTTTGATGTCGGCAAACTTTTTCAGTAAAAAGGCGACTGGCAGCGGATTGTGGTAGGAGGCAAGCAATGATGAAATATAAGAAAAGCATAGGAGAGCAGACATTTGATGTATGTAATTATCTTTTGATGATTGCGCTGGTTATTGTAACGCTTTATCCTTGTTATTATGTATTGGTGGCATCGCTGAGTGACCCTACCAGGATTTATGAGGGCAGCGGAATGCTTTTGTATCCCAAGGGGTTTGTGACCGGGGCATATCAAAATGTATTTTCGTATACACAACTTTGGATCAGCTATGCCAATACGCTGTATTACGTGTTAGTCGGAGGATTTTTATCGACGTTTGTTACGGTTATGACTGCATTTGCACTGACGCGCAAGGGATTGCCGTTTAAAAATACGATTATGATGGGGATCTTGTTTACGATGTATTTTTCCGGTGGATTGATTCCAACCTTTTTGGTAGTACGGAGTCTGCATTTACTGGATACCAGGTGGGCGGTGATTTTGATACCGCTTGTAAATACCTATAATTTGATCATCACGATATCGTATTTCCGTAGTTTGCCATATGAATTGGAGGAGGCTGCAAAGATTGATGGAGCGAGTGATTATCGGATTTTACTTCAGGTGATGATTCCGCTGGCGAAACCGATTATTGCGGTGATTGTACTGTATTATATGGTGGCATTGTGGAACAGCTATTTTAACGAAATGATTTATTTAACCACTCGAAATAAGTTTCCGCTGCAGCTGGTGCTGCGGGAAATATTGATTCAAAACGACACGGCAAGTGTGGGCGGATCGGCATCGAATGCCGGAGATGTACAGTCGTATGCAGAAAACCTGAAGTTTGCGGTGATTGTGGTATCGACCATACCGATTTTGTGCGTGTACCCCTTCGTTCAGCGGTATTTTGTAAAGGGTGTAACCATCGGCGCGGTTAAGGGCTGATGCAGAAAGATGCACAGGGTTGGTTTCATGAATCGTCAAAATGTAATCAAACAGAAAAGGAGGAAGTTCAATGCAACACTGGAAAAGAATGGTGTGCAGTATGATTGCGGCGGCACTCGTGATTCCACTGCAGGGATTTGCAGAATCAGATATTTATGTTACGGCGTCGGTTGACAACGGTGTATTTACCGTTAGCGGCAATCTTAACGAAACATCTGAGAAGATATACTTGATTAAAATTATGGCGGAGACGGGGATTGATGCACTCGACGATAACAATTTTGGAGACAATGTCATTGCGGTAGAACAGGGAAAATCCCAAAATGATGGCATGTTTTCGCTGGAAATTCCGATTGATTCGTCGGTGCCGTCCGGTCAGTATTATATTTGTATGACCACACTGAAGGAGAATAAGGTCGAAAAGATTTTGCCCTGCTATTATCTTTCGCAGCAAGAGAGTCAGGCAATTTTGAAATGGGTCAATGAAGCTGTCAGTGCAAAGACAATGCAGAGCCTGATTGAAGAGCATGCTGCAAAAATGAACCTTTCTCTTGACGGCATCTATCAGGAAATTGAGAACAGGGAAAATGTTTTTGATAAAATGCTCTGCACAATACCCTTTGAAACATTGCGCGAGGTACAGGAGAGCTTTGAGCAAAGCTGTGTTCTTGAAAAAATATATGAATGCTCCTCTGCTGCGTCGGTTCTGGATACGATTGATCAGAACAGCTATTATATAGGTGCAGGATTGAAGGGTATTCGGGAGTTAGAGAATCCGTCAGGAGTAGGAGAACTTTTGCTCGGCAGATCCTTTCAAACGATGAAGGATTTTAATGACGCATTAGAGGAGGCTGTTTGTGTCACGGCATTTAACATCGGTGCCAGAGGCGATATGGAGGCGTTAATAGAAAAATATTCCCCGGTACTTACGATACCTTCTGAATATGCTAAGATGGAATATGATGCAAGACAAACTCTTTTTAAGAGTTTAGAACAGAAAAAAACGTTTACAACCTATGCGAGTATCAACCAATTTATGAAAGCGTGGTTTCAAACCGGGGGAACCTCATCCGGTGGCGGAAATAGCGGCGGTGGAGTATCACACGGCGGAACCGGTTCCCTAAGCGGAGGCGTCGTATCAGAAAACGTCACTGACAACCAGACAAATTCTCTTGCGCTGACGCCGACGGCAAAGTTTACCGATCTCAGCGGCGTAGATTGGGCACTTGAGGCGATTGAATATCTGGCAAATAAGAAAATTATATCCGGCGTCAGTGAGACAAAGTTTGAGCCGGATAGAAATATTACAAAAGAAGAATTTGTAAAGCTTCTGGTGGAAGCATTTGGACTTTCAGCCGGGGAATCTGCCGTTGAATTTCGTGATGTCAATCAATCCGATTGGTTTTTTCGATACGTAGTGATCGCTGCACAAAACGGTGTGGTAAACGGTCTGGGAGACGGTACCTTCGGGGTAGGCACAAGTCTTTCCCGTCAGGATATGGCAACAATGCTTGCGCGAACGCTTGCGCATAAGAAAATAGAGCTAAAGCAGAGCAGCGATATGCCCTGTTTTTCTGATGAACATGAAATTGCTGACTATGCAGCGGAGGCAGTTCAAACTCTTTGCCGGGCAGGCGTTATGAACGGCATCGGCGAGACGAAGTTTGCGCCGGATGCCCCTTCTACACGTGCAATGGCGGCTAAGGTTATTTATCTCTTGATTAAGGAATAATGCAATTGTTGTGTATAGAAAACCATGCTTTTACATCCAAAGAAAGGATAGCAAAATTATGAAAAAATCTTTTGTTTCAGGGATCTTGATATTCGCCTTACTGCTTTCGGTGTATCCTTTGGGAGTGATGGCTGCGGGGAAAACAGAAGCGCCAAACTATGACGAACAAAGCATCGACTTTGCTTTGCAGCTGGGTTTTTTGGTTCCTGATGAAAATAACGTGTTGGTTGCGAACCAACCGGTTACCCGTGCAGAAATGGCAATGATGTTAGTGAAGCTGATCCATGCCTCGGCGACACCGGAATCTCAGGTTGCAATATCTGATGTGGATAAGGGCAGTGAGGTATATGGATATATCGCGGCAGCAATTCTAAATGGATTAGCCGGTGAGACGGAAAGCGGCATGTTTCATCCGGATGAATACGCATATGCTTATCAACTCGTAGATTCTTTGATTGACATTTTGGGGTATCGGAGAATCATTGAACAGGGCAGTAGTTGGATTGCTGCAAACAGGCTGGGTTTACTTGACGGTGTAAGTCTGGGAGAGACGGAGAAAATTACCAAAGGAGATGCTGCTGTAATTCTCCACAATGCAGCATCGGTCGATATGATGATTCAGATTCAATATGGCAGCGAGCCGGAATGGAAGCAGGTGCCGGGGCGCACAATCTTCACCGAGTATTGGAAGGCGAAAAAAGACTCCGGCATCGTGGATGCAAACGAGTATTCGGGGCTGCTTGAAGGAAAGAATACCAAAAAGGGTTACGTATCCATTGATGGCAGGACCTTTGATGCGGGCAGCACAGATGCAGCTGAGCTCTTGGGTTATGGCGTAGAGTATTACTATACCACGGAAGACGACCGCTTAATCTTTGTACAAAAGCAGCAGCAGAATCAAAGTGTAAAGATTACTGCTAATAATATTAAGGAAGTAACTCATTCCGAAATGATGTATTATGCGGACGAAAGTTCGGCGAAAACCAAAACGGTAAAATTCGCAGATGGGGTTGATGTTCTATACAACAGAAGGGCATTATTTGATTATGATGCGGCGGATTTAAAACCGCAAACGGGTTATGTAGAATTGATCGACAACAATGGAGATAATCGCTATGAGGTAATCAGCATCTCAGAATATAAGAACTACTATGTGACATCGGTTGATTCAAATAACAGCTTGGTTGCAGACGGACTGCGTGGAGTCACACTGGATTTCAGTTCATCTGCACGAGATATGACAGAAATTAAAAGCTGGCAGCAGGATAGCAACAAAGTGACTGCGGCTACCTTTGGCATCCTGGGTCCCAGAACGGTCATTTCTGTGATGGAGAGCAAGGATGGAAAGCTGATGACGGTGATCTCCAGCGCGGGCAAGGTGCTTGGCGAAATTGAAAGCATACGGGAAAGAGATGGAAAGCTGTATTGCACAATTGAAGGAGCAGAGTATGCGGTATCAGATGATTATGCCGGGGAGATGAAGAAAGAAAATTCCAACATGGTTACGCCAAAGATAGGTTTGTCGGCCAGATTTTTCCTGGATTTTAACGGGGAAATCGCATATATCAATACCGAACTTTCAGACTGGAGCTATGGCCTTGTGACATATGCAAAACTTGAGGGAAGCTTTCAAAAGAATCTAAAGATTCGAATGATGAACACGGAGAGTATTTGGGAGACCTATGAGGCTGCAACATCAGTTCGGGTCAATGGAGAAATGGAAAAAAAACATACAAATATTTACCAGAACCTGACCGGCGGAGTTGACAAACCTGTTCCGCAAATTGTGCGCTACAAGCTCAATACAAAAAGCCAGATTGCAGCGCTTGATATTGCGGTTGATATGTCGGGCGTTGCCGATTATATCGGTTATGATGAAACACGGTTTACCCTGGATGCGAAACTGATCAATAAGCAGTATAAAAGTAACGGTAAGTTGTTTGACAAACAGTATGGTATCGATCCGGCGACCTCAAAGCTGTTTTATGTCCCGCGCGCTGTCTATGATGCAAACGGCAGGGTCGATGAGGAGAAGGTTTTTGCCATGAGTTACACCTTCTTTTCCAATGACCGAAACTATTCGTTGGATATTTACGAAGCAGACGCATATAAAGTGGCTGCGGCCGCTATACTTACCGGCGAATCTACGGTGATGTATGAGACAGAGGTGCTTTATATCAACGAGGTGGCAGAAGGCTATGATGTGGCAACCGGGAATCTGATCTATACCATTCGCGGATATCAAAAGAGTAATGAGATCAGCTATGTGCTGAAGGATGAAACGCTTGCCAAAAGCATTCAGCCCGGTGACGCGGTGAAAATAAATCTTTTTGCAGACGGCTCGATCCGAAATCTTGTCCGCATTGCAAACTTTAATAATATCGGTCTGAGTAGCTCGGTTGCCGGAATTGCCAAAAATGGGGATTATGCTTCGGATAATTATTTTACCATTCACGTTGCTACGGTTTACAATGTGGACTATGACCGGAATGCTTTTGTGACCTATCTTGACAATCCCTCAAAATTACTTAGGTATGCAGGTTCAAATTTGAGAATTATTCGATGGGATACGAAGAAAAAAGAATTTTCCTCAGCCGGCATTACCGAGGCAATCGGTCAGATATCATCGAATACTCCAACCAGAGTATTGATTCACGAACGTTATAATGAGCCATATTCTGCTGTTATTATAAATGAATAGGAGGTAATAAGAGATGAGAAAAATGATTGCAGCGGTAATCGCTATCATGATGCTGATGTGTGTACCGGTATCTGCGGCCAATCACAATGTATATGATGCGTCCGTCTACTACGGCGAAGCGAACTTTTATCATGTTTCAAACGGCAGTTGTCTTCCTATTTCTAAAATTGTCAGCGGCAGTGTGCTTTGTCAATACTCTGTCATTTACGATGAGAGCAGCGAAATGTCCATGCTCGCGTGTCTATACCTTGACAAGGCACTTGTTTCGGCAAAAAGCATGACGCAGAGCGTACAAGCCGGAGCGGGAACCGTCTTTTCCGCAAACGTGGAGGTTCCGGCAACGGTCGGATATGAAATCCGTCTGTTTCTTGTAAATGGCTTAAACACGGGTGTTCCTGTTAGAAATGTTGCACTCCTCTCGGAAAAGAGCAACGCCAAAGAAGTGCTTAGCTTTTCCTATGCAGGGAGCGACGGCGTGATCGATCATCTTGCTAATACGATCTCGGTTAAGATCCCTTACAAACAAGGGGTAGAGGGTACAATGCCCGAACTTACCGTTTCCGAGGGAGCATCTTATAAGCTCTTGAGTGAGGATTTTACAAATCCTGTCACTGTTACAGTGACAGCGGAGGACGGGACGGAACGCAGCTATGTTGTTACGGTTTACGAGGCAAAGCAAGATTATCTTTTAGACTTTGATAATGCGTACGGAGATCTTTCGGATCAGAATATTTGGAAAACCGAATATGTGGAGGAAGCAGGAACCAATGTTACCATTGAAGAAGAGGATGGAAATAGGATTTTGAGGCTTGACGATCAGGCTGCCGGACAGGATATGTCGTGCCGGGCCTGGATTTCCTCTGATGCTTTCCGGCTTGCGCCGCCTTTTGAGATCAGTACGAAGGTCAGGTATCAGTTGCCGGAAGGGATCGACCGGGCGGATAGTGTCAATAACTTTAGCTATTTTCTGTTTATTGTAGATCCCGGTACCAATATCTGTGGATTTGAGCCGGTACAACAATCCGGAAACTTTGTCATGACCTATTATAAAAATGGTTCCAGAGTCTATAGCAATTTTAAGGTGCAGCCGGATGCCTGGTATCAGGTTACCATGAAATATTATCAGAAATCTGATGGAAAATACTATACGGATTATACTTTTGCAGCGGCGGACGGCAGTGAAATGAAGAAGTATCAGGGAATAGAGTCTAAAGAATTGACCCAAGAAACAATGTCTACCATCAGAATGTATACCTCACCTGCCCGCTGTGGCGTCATGTCACTGGATGACATCAGCCTTTGCGAGATAGACGATTATGATAGAATCTACGCACAGGATTTTAGCGAACCGGGTGATTTTCCGGCGGAGAATGTGGAAAATGGAAGGCTGCGTCTTGATGCCAATGATTTGGTGACAGTCAATACAGGCCGCTTTTCGGGATCCGTAAAATATAGCTTTGATGCTGCATTTGACAACCTTTCTGATACAAAGAGCCTTTTTGCTTTTGGCAATGAGGGCGGTAATGCAGTCGAATTGACCTATGACAGTGGTACGCTGTGGTATACGTGCGGTGGGGCGGAACGCAAGCTGGGAGAGATTCCGCTGACATCCGGACAAAACTATCGGATCGAGGTTAACTATATTGAGGATGCTGTTTACGAAAACAACCGCATTGACATTTTGGTTGACGGAATTAGCGTTGGCAGCATCAAACCCATGGGAGTGTTTTATGAATTAACAAATTTAACCTTTCGTGGACTTTCGGGCGGGAGTGTATGGATTGATAATTTGCAGGTAGAAAGGCGTTAGGCGGGTGATAAAATGAGAAAAAGAATTTTTTCATGGCTGCTCGGCTGCATGTTGCTGATCGAGACGCTGGGAGTTGTCCCTGTATTTGCCGATGATGCATACGATATACTTGATTATGAAGCATCGGTTTTAGCAAATGACAGTCAGGCGGATGAGGGAAACATTCCGTCCAATACCATTGATGGAAATTTGAATACAAAGTGGGCGGCGGAAGGAAAGAACAAGTGGATTTGTTATACCCTGGCAGAGCCGACGGCGCTGAAGGAGATAGGGTTTGCCTTCACCAACGGAAACGGACGCGTATATTCCTTTGATATCCAGGTTTCCATGGATCGGGAAAACTGGACAACGGTTTTAAAGGATGGAAAAAGCTGCGGAACAACCAACGAAATCGAGATGTTTCCGTTAGAGCCGGTTGTCGGTAAATATGTCCGTCTTGTTGGATTCGGCAACTCAGTCAATGCATGGAATAATGTTGCGGAAGTCGACGGCATTAACCTGGAAAAAAATCCATACAAAATTACGATAGATAGCCTGCGTTTTGACATGCCCCATAAAATTCTTGTGTATCACGATAGTTATTTAATACCTGCGGAAAGTATTTTGAAAAAAATGTCGTTTGATGTGGCATATGATGAAAACATCAAGATCATGACCGCAAAAAAAGGGGATTGTGATTTAAAGCTGGACTTTTCAACAAAACAAGTTTTCTTAAACAGCCGCCTTTTAGACAGTGACGCTGCAATTCTAGATGATGATGGTGTGCCGAGAATGCGGTATGAAATTTTAAGAAGCCTTGATGTTGAGGAGGTCAATTACCGCGAGGAAAGCAAAACGATAGAAGTAATCACGAGTGATTATAAGAGAATCCAAGCGGCTTATGAAGCGATTGATCGGGAGTTTTTAGGGGTTCTTGACTGGATTGCAGAGCTGTATGACCCGGAAACAGGCGGGTTTTACAATGCGGTATCCGGAGCAAAGTCAACCGAATATTATCCATCCGGAGAGGCGACCTGTTTTGCACTTTCCACACTGGACAGCCTGGGAATCAGCTACAATTCCATCCCCGACGATTTGCGGGAAAGGTTTGTGGGTTTTCTGCAGAGCATTCAAGATCCGGAAACAGGGTATTTTGTAGAACCGTGGCCACAGTCGCTGAGTTATACAGAACGCGACAAGGTTCGTATCAAAGAGGCGTGTGCTGCCCGCATTGTACAGCTTGGCGGAAGTATACCGTATCCTCTTCCGGAAGAGAGAACGACGCTTGACGAAAAAGAAAAGGTCACCATTGTCTATGATGCGAGTTTAAAGTCGCTGCAGGAAAGTGACCCGGATGAGAGCCGAGAAGAAACGGAGGAGGTAACGGAGGAGAATGTGAGCGTGGATGAGGCAATCGAAACGTCCGAAGACCCTACCGAAGAGGATAATGGTTATGAAATGGAGATAACACAGGGGGCGTCCAGCGCTGATTTGTCCACGTTTGATTATGATACCAGAGTCGTAATTCCGGATAGCACCCCCTCGTTTTTTTCTTCGATCAATAGTTTTTTGAAGCAGATAGAAAGTCTGAATTGGGTGAACGCAACATGGAATGCAGGCGACCGCTGTCAGCAGTATGCAAACTATATTTACACGCTTCCCCAAAATGTACAGAAGGCATATATGGATGCTTTTGAAAAATGGCTTACCGAGCATCAAAATCCCCGGACAGGATATTGGGCAACAAACGATAGCATTGATTTTGATGCGGTTTCCGGTGCATTTAAGGTCATTGCCACCTATCAAAGCCATTTTGATGTTCCGCCTCCCAATGCTATGCTTTGCGCCAATACGGTGATCGAAACCCTGCGCCTTGGTGATACGCCGCAGGCGGCATGCTATGTAAGGAATCCGCTTTCCGCACTGCAAATGCTTAGCACCTATGACGCAGAGGTCAAGGAAATGCTGGCGGATAAAGAATTGGAAATTGTTGAATTATATGCCGGCTATATTCACGATATGTTTCACCCGGACGGCGGTGCGTCTTCTTCTTTAAACCAGAGTCAGTCTATGTTCGGCGGAATGTCGGTCGGACGCAGACTTTGCGAGGGTGACATTGACGGCACCCGTCAGATGACCATTGCCCGTGATACACTTGCAACCCTGTTTGGCAGAAAGCTTGACAATAGGCTTCTGGCAGATGCCGCGGATGAGTTTTGGCAAAAACTCAGAGAGAAAGCGCCGATTGTAAAGGATGACCTTATGGCAAAGCCGGGCGTGGTACTGGATGAAACCTTTGAAAGCTACAAAACCATTGATGACGCGATGGCGAACAATTGCAGCTTTAATGAAAAGGGGTATCTTGGCGCAGAGCAGAAAAAAGACGGGACTACCAATCAGTATCTGCTGGTAAATGATGATAACTTGACCTTTTACAATTCCGGCAGAGTGACGTTTGATAGAGTGCAGGGCGCCGGTAGTATCAGTTTTGACATTATGGTTGACCGAAACGAACCGTATTCGGCAAGCGGTAACGACCTTACCAATTCCTTTATCCAGCTTGTTTCTCATGGGGATCGATCCTCTATCACCTTTATGCTGGGAGATATCGGAACAAATGACATCAATCTGAATATGCGTCGTTCGGTTCCGGGAGGAACCACCCTGTGTACCGTAGGAAAGATGCAGCGTGGAGAGTGGAACCGGATAACGATAGAATTTGACCGGGATTCGCAGGGAATGCTTACCTCGAAAGTATATCTAAACGGCGCGTTTTGCGTGGGATCTGAAAATGCGATTCAGGATAATATGGTTCCGTATCTGGACAGCCTGCTGTTTGGAACGGTCAGCTCTAAATCCTCAAGAGTTGCAATCGATAATGTCTTGGTTATTGCAAAGTGAGATTGTATGTGGGAGAAATGAAAAAATCTTTATTATATTATATCATTGTGGGGATACTGCTCGTTCCACTCGGTGTGTTTGCCGAAAATACGGTATTGCAAGAGGAAACGGCGACAGAGGTATCCTATCTGGCATGGTACGATCAAGATGATGTCCTTGTTAAGTCGGCAACGGAAGGTGAATTTTACGCGAAGTTTGGAATTGTAAACGAGACGGATAAGGACAGAGAGGTGCGGCTAATCATTGCAGTCTATACTGCGCCGGAAGGATGCGTAAAGTATGTCTGCGACTCTTCTGCGACTGTCAAAGCAAATAGTTGCGGCACCTACCAAACTCAGCATGTTACAAAGTCATCCAAGGAGGTTATGCGCGCCTTTGCCTGGGAAGGAGTAAGGCCGCTTAATGAATCTGCGGAGGATTTGTATCTGATCTCTCCGGAGGAAGCGGAAAAAAGAGAAAGCCTAAGCCGTATGTATGCGGCAATTGATGAGGACTTCCTGGGGGTGTTTGATTGGCTGGCAGAGCTTTACGATCCTGCCAGCGGCGGTTTTTACACCACCGTCAGCGGGGCAAAGTATGAGGGCTACACACCATCGATTGAATCGACTGTGTTTATCTATAATATGCTATCTGGTGGAGAGCTTGGTGCAACCGAATCGATTCCTGCCGAAATCAAGCAGAAGATCATCAATTTTGTCCTTGACAGACAAAGCCCGGCCGATGGATTTTTTTATGATCGGGACGCAGAAGGAACTGTTTCTTATTCACGAGAGGACTATACTGACCGCGACAGAATTCGTCTTTACAGCATTGCGGTCAACTTCTTGATCTCGCAAGGGGTGACTCCACGGTATTCTGCCGGTGCAAACCGGGAGGTATACCTTGCCCAAAGCGGTGATGCGTCAGCATTTCCTGATTATTGTGCGTCAGTCGATACTTTTATGAATTATATTCGGTCACAGGATTGGGATCATGCTTCCTGGACGGCGGGTGATAACACACAGCAGGCGGCAAACTATTTAAAAATTATGGATGAGGAAAAGGCGCAGCCGTATAAGGATGCCCTGATGGAATTTTTAAATCAGCGCCAGGATGTGGAGACAGGCTATTGGGCAAAGACAGGAGACTACGGATTTAATGCTGTTTCCGGTGCATTTAAGGTTGCGGCGGTGTATCATGATTTGTATGACATGTGCGTGCCAAACCCGGAGAAGGTTCTGGAATCTGTCGCAGTTACGCTAAAGACCGCCGATGATAAACCCAATACGGCTTGTTATGTACGTAATCCAATCAGCTTGATGGAGTATATACAGCTATACCGGCCGGAGTTGATCAAAAAGGTATATGGCAAGATTGAGGATGAAATTGAGTTTGTCAGCGCATACGAAAAATATATTAAGGATTTCATGAGCAGAGATGGTGCGGCAGGATCTAAGATTTATGGCGCCGCAGAAAAGTTCGGAGGGATTCCGACCGGCCTTGCTCTTTGTGAGGGAGATGCGGACGGTACCCGGCAAATGTCCCTTACCCGCCGCAATTTGCGGCTTGTATTTGGACATCGCGTTGATAATACGATGTTCCGGCCACTGTATGAGAGTTTTTGGAATAAGATTGCCGCAAAGACGACAATTGTGAAACAGAAATTTGATCTGAACGGAGGAAAGGTGACAGAGGATTTTGAAGGCTATGCCGTAAATTCTAAGATATATGGCGGCCTTTGGAGTGGGTATTCGGATGCTGTCGTTGTTGAGAAAGAAAACGGCAATAAATTTATTACTGTTACGGATCGTTCAACGGTTCAGACTGAGCTTTTACAGCTGTCGTTCCCTAAAATTTATCAAACCGGCTCCATATCCTGCAAGATCCGTTTTAAACGCATTGACAGCTATTCGAAGCTGGATCATGGTTATAGCTACTGCTATCTTCGGATTTGTGATGAAAAAAGTAATATCATAGAGGTTGATGCAGTGGAAACTGGCGGATCGACCTTTCGGCTTGCAGCGGTTTCTTCGATGAATCCTAAAACATTTCAGAGCCTGCAGACGGGCTTGCCGGACGGTGAGTGGATTGATTTTAAGGTGGATTTTACCATTCAATCCGATAAAACTATGAAGGTTACCTATTGGATCAACGGCACACATATTACCAAGATGGATGATTGCTATACAAAGACCCCTTGCGGCGCTATTTCCAGGCTGGGATTTGTCACCTCTCCCAGACGCCGTGCGCAGATCAGTGTTGACGATATTTGTGTTACGGGAAAATAACGGTGATTAACAACGATACTCTTTTATCAAAGAGAAATGATAAATTCATCTACCACAAAAAATGAATAAGGATATAAAAATTTATGAATGAAAGGAATGTTGAAAATGAAAAACAAAATGCAGAGAATGATGGGAATTCTGTGTGCGCTGCTGCTTCTGACAGTATGCCTGCCGGGCTATGCGGCAGTGATCGATGATGTAAGAGAGGTGACCTATTACCAAAACGGCAGCGTGGTTGCCAAAGATGAGATTCAGCCGGGACAGCTTTCTGCCACGGTTCGCATCAAGAGCAGCAGCGATCAACAGATCTCCTATCACACGGTTTTGGCAGTATATGCGAAAGCCGATCATAAATTGCTTGATGTGGCTTATCAGCCGCAGATTGCAATTCTTAAGGATCCGAATACAAGCGTAAGTGGTACTTGGCAGGCAGACCGTACGGTATCAACCGGAACTGTCACGGTGCAAAATGCGGATGATACGGTCTCCCTTTATGTATGGAAGGACATGACGCCGATTGGTAAAAACGGTGAAAATTCTGAAACCGATCTTGCCTTTACCTCTCATCAGGTGCTTTCCGGTGTAAAGGTTGGAAACTATCCGACCTTTGTACAAAATGGACAAAAGGTGATTCTGGTTTATACAGACAAGGAGATTTCCAATGAGGATGTTACGGTGTCAGATTTGCCGGCAGGCTGTTCCTACACGGTTGCAAGCGATCGATCATCCTTAACCTTGACGAAAGAGGATGGTACGCAGACGACTTATGCTATTATTGCAACCACCCTTTTTGAGGGATTTGATTTTCAGGATAAGACACCCGGCGACTTAGCGACATCTACCGCCGGTTCCGGATATAAGGATGGTTGGTATTGGAATCAGGGAAAGGACGTAACCTATGCCGCAGGTTCCGGCGTTGCTTATGTAGCCGATCCGCAGGATGAAGATAATATAGCTATCAAAATTACGGATTCAGATACTACAAACAGTATTATAGCAAGGTATAACACGACATATAGCTTTCCTTTTTCGGTGAGCTACCGCGTTATGTACACAGCACCCAATGACACGGATGATCCTTCTTATTCAGACCTGAAAATTGTAAATCAGAGTTTTCAAGAAATGAACAATATGACAGTACGGCGTCTGAGTGAAGAAACGAAGGAGTATAATGTATACACCGGAAATGATGTTTGCCACAGATATTATTTATCAGGCGATAAATGGAATGAGTATGAACTGGTATTCCTTGATGCCAATACGGTGAAATATTATATCAACGGCACCCATCTTTATACACTGAGCGCAAAAAATGCGGCTCCGCTGGGGGATATCCGTTTTAAAACAGGTGATAAAAGGACTTCAGTTTGTTACCTTGACGATGTGGTAATTCGTGATTTATCTCCTAAAATAAAGAGCGTCACTGCCACGGAAACCGGCGGTAATACAGTCAGCGCGCTGGAATATGCCGGCACCATCTATGTCAATGCCGAAAATTTAGATAGCGTGCAGAATATCACCGTTAAGGCGGACAATGCCGCGAAAGAGATCCGCTATGATCAATCAGACGCTAAGGTTTGGATAGGGGATTTCCAATACCCTGTGGTGGCAAAGAACTTCTTTGCAGATACCTTTGAAAATGGCACGGTGGACAGCAATGGTAATGTAAAGACAACCGTTGGCGACAAGGAGTATACATGGGGTGTCATGGATCAAGAGGTTTCGGCAGATGGCAAAAAATATCGTTATATTGACGTGGAAGAAGAGTCGGATAATCACTATATCACGGTGGCACAGTTAGGTTCGGCAGACGGGACAGACAAAAAGCCCGGACTTAAACTTACACTTCCGACAGAATATCAGTCTATACAGGGTGTATTTGATTTTGATGTTCGTTATCGCGTGCCGGCACAGACGGTTGCAGCTACACCGATCAATGTTACTTTGGGGCAAACTGGTGTTGCAGTTGATGCCACCCAGAATAACGCGGACTTTACTATGAAGGCGGAGCCGAATTATGGCTTTATAGCGCTGGCAGCCGGCGGAAAGTCTTATTATGGGCTTAGACCGACCGGTATCAAAAGCACGCCGGATGGCACAATTCAGATGGGGGCTTATGATGGATTAAAGTCATCTCAAAATGGCGGAAACTTGAGTGCAACAATGAAGATGGGGCAGTGGCACCATTGCAGAATTGTTTATAAGGCGCCGCAGAACGCAGACGGAAGTTCGCAAGACGCAACGGCAGAAATTTATATCGATGGCAACTTCGTTAAAGAAGTTGAAAATGCTTCTGCCGCGACGGTTAAACAAATTATTGCACAGACCGGCAGCAAACGTTTGTGTCACTTGGATTATGACAATATCATTTTCCTTCCGCTTTCATAACACAAAATTTGGAATTGACTCTAAAAAATCCCGAAAGCCTTATTTTAAGCGGCTTTCGGGATTTTTGTTGTTTTGTTATTGTTCCGTCTGTTTAGATCTTTATGATGTAAGCAAATACATTTCCTTACGTCAAAAAATCAGCCCACGATCTCATCCGGATCATCATATGCGGTTCTGGCCGGAATGACCCAGATCATCTGAGTGCTTTCGTCCCACTCAACGCGGCAATCCAGCGCGTCTGTGATATCGCGAAGTTTGAAATAATTGTTGTCGTTAATATTATAGCAGGTTGCCTTAATCGGTACACCGTCAAGCGTTAAAAATGCCGATGATGAAAGAGCAGTTCTCTCGGCGCCGTCACCCGGTGTTAATTCACCGCCGGCCGCTGTGTAATCATAAAAGCTCAGCATATCAATAGAATTTGTTGCACCGTCATACTTAATGTCAAAGCTTTTAATGGTTCCGTCAAGGATTTTTGCAATATCTCTGAGCTTAAAGTAGTTGTTGTCATCGATATTGTATGCAACGGTGTTATATTTGAGGCCGTCCAGGCAAACGGTCTGCGTTTTTGCAACCGAGTTTTTGCTGAATCCGTTTCCGGGATAATAAGTAAATGTATCTTGCATGTCATCCTCGTGAACCAGATAGCGGATCTCGCCGTCATAGAAAATCGTGTAGATTTTTCCTGTTATCATCCAAGGATCTATATCGGAAGGATCGACTCCGGGAATATCCAGCAGATCTGCATCGCGGTCAAACGAATACTCTTCAATACCGTATACATTTACCCATTCTCTGTCGTGAATTTTATTGATATCACCGTTGTTTGAACTTACCCACTCGACATACTCCAACATTTTATTCTCATCAGCATTGATATATCCAAAGCGGTACTCTTTCAGCTTTGCAAGTCCTTCGGCCGAATAGGTCAGCTCACCCCATTCGCCCCAAGGCGTATCCACAGACAGAACGCCGATCGGCGCGCCGAGCGCCGCCGTGTCCGCCGCGGACAGGGTTTTGGTGAACTCATCGAGATTACTTGTCGGAATGTAACAAATCTTTGAGTTAAACCAGATTTTTGAATTTGTTCCGTTATAGTCTTTCTCGATAACATCGATTGCCGCGCCCTTCTTCACCGATCCGACAACCGAAGAACCGTCAGAAATATCACAGTCAACGGCTGCGATTGCTTTGTACTGCGTAGTCGGCTTTTCGGTGTTTGCAAACTGTGCATTCACATACTTTGCGTCAACATAGTAAAGGCCTTTCTTATAGTAAATCTTGTAGTGACCGTTCTGCGGCGTGGCATCTACAATCTGAACCGACTGGTTGATTTTAATAACGCCCGATTTTACATAATCCGTATTATCGGGAGTAGTCTTAACCATCAAAAGTCCGGTTGCCTTGCCTACCGCCTCGATTTTCGGCGGCGACGATACCTGATTGTTAATATCTAAAATATAACAGTTGTTTCTTGGGAAGAAATATACCGCCGGCTTCCAGCTTGTGAAAGCAGTACCGTCCTTCTCGCCGCACTGTCTGATTGTACCGCGCGATTCGTCAACACCGCCCTCGCTCCATACGGCAACCCAATCCTCGTTATAGGCAACAACTTCAAATTCACTCGTAGTTGTAGCATAAAACGCGGTGTTTGCGTTTGATTCTGTCCGGCTCTTTTCAGCAAATGGGGGATCATACCCGATCTCCTTAAGCTCATCAAGTCTTCTGGCATGATAGTTCATCGGCGGATTGCCGGGGTAGAACGAGGCTTTTACCGAACCGATTTTTCCCTCATCGCCGATATGTAAAACAGCCATTCCCACAAGCGGCAACGAAGCAGGACGGTCGTGTCTTACCCATTCCGTCGGTACCTTCGCATAAAAATTCCTCTCGGTGCCCTCGGTTGTTTTGCTTCCGCCGTAGATGTAATCGGAAAGGAATGTCATCTCGATTGCGTGCTGATACTTGTCAGTATCGGAAGACGCCCATTGTTTGTTTAAATCCTTTTCAACAGCCTCACCGGCTTCAAGGGTCGGTGTTGTCTCCCGCGCTGTTGTATAAGCGAGGACATATCCGACGGTGCCGTCCGAAAGCTGAATTTTATGAAACTTTCGGTTGTCCTCTCCAATGACATAAGGCTCCAGAACTGTTACTCTGGCGCCTTTGCTGACCTCACTGATACCGCCTGAATAAGTGGGGTTTTTGGTAACCATTACCGTGCCGCCGTATGTAACATAGGCGGTATCGCCCGCCTTTAGTTCGGCCGCAAACACAACAGTACAAAGCAGCATCAATGCGCAAAGCACTGCCATTAAAATTTTTTTCAACACAATAATCCCTCCTTTAATTTTTTGCGTTGATAGATAAAATTTACACACTATCATCATTATATACCATATTGTTACAGTATGCAATGGGGTTTGAAAAATTTATCTTGAAATTGTAAAAAAGATTAGAAACAGAATGATGTATTCTTTGTCCATGGCATGCATCCCCTTTCAGGAACCCGGTATTTCTGCCTGTAAACAGAAATGTGTGGGCAGTGCCGATTGACTTTCCCCGGATGCTTTTAAAGCAGGTTTTTTGTTTCATGAAAGAAACCGTCTGATCTTTGATTTGCTCCATGCCAAAAATGTTCGGATGCCCGGAGGTTTTGCTGATATTTTCCGGTGCAGCGTATGGAATATCAAAATGGGCGCAGCTGTCTTTCATGCCCTTTGCGATTTCGTCCTTCAGTTATGCGGCGTTTTCGACATCTTGCAAAAAAACTTAACTGTAACCGCGCATTTTATAAAATCATACTTTAGGATGATGACAAAAGCCGAAACATATGATATAATAAAAGCGATTCTATGTAAAATAGATTGCGATATCAATCATGATTTTCAAGAGGAAAGACACACTATGAGTAAACGAGTTTTGAGCCTGTTGATGGCATTGGCACTTTGCTTTTCCATGCTGCCTGCGGCAGTGCTGGCGGAGGAAAATGCGGCAGTACAGGATCTTGCAGACGTCGGCGACATCTACGCCGGCGGAGAGGACACCGAGCTGACAGACGGCGGTGTGCAGAATGGCGAAGGCGATATCGCCGCGCCGGCGGTGCAGGCGCTGATTGATGCCCTGCCGGACGAGGTGACGGCGGACAACACGGAGGAACTGCAAGCGCAGCTCATCGCCATCGATGAGGCGTTGGCAGAGCTTGATGACGAGCAGCTGGCCGAAGTGGATCAGACGCGCTTTGAGACCGTCAGCGCGGCACTGACGGAGTTTGCCGCAGAGCAGGAAAACGCGCCGGTGGTATTGGCTGCCAATCCGGAAGATCAGCCGGAGGGAGCGGGAACGGTGGAGGATCCCTACCTGATCGGCACGCTGAATGCGCTGAAATGGTTCCGCGACACGGTGAATAGCGGAGAAAACGACATCTGCGCAAATCTGACGGCGGATATCGCATTGGACAGTGAATGGATACCGATCGGCACGGCGGCAATCCCGTATATCGGCACATTTCACGGCGGCGGTTACCGGATTACTGCCAAGGAGATGACGGCCGACACGCAAGGCTGGGGTCTGTTCGGTGCAATCGGTGACGGCGGTACGGTACAGGTTCTGACGGTGAGCATCAACACGCTTACCGTGACGGCGGCCGCCGCCGAAAGCGGCGTGATTGCGGCGCAGAACGCAGGCACCATTGAACGCTGTGCCGTGCAGATCAATACCAAGTTTACCTTTAGGGTTAGCTTTGGTCTGGTCGTTTATCAAAACAGCGGTATCATTGAAAACTGCCGAAGCAACGTAACAAGCAAAAGTTCTTACGACGCAGACGAAATCAATGCGGCCGGTATCGCGTATGTGAACAGCGGCACAATCAAAAGCTGCTATTTTGACGGTCAGCTCCGCTATCGGAATTACGCGCTGGACTATGCAATCACTTCCAGCTTAGACATCGGAACCGTTGAGAACTGTTACTGCTATGACACGAATCTTTATCGGAATGAGAACCGTTATCTGGACGGAGCACGCCAAGGTATCACCGGAGTTACGGAACGGAATGCTCAATACGGCTATACGCTTGAAACCGGGCAGGTGACCTGGCTGCTCAACAACGGGGAAGGTGCAAACACAAACAAAACGGATCCGTGGCGGCTGGATAAACAGGATGTAGACGGCCGCCCGACGCTGAATGCATCTGACGGGCGCGTGACGAAAAACAGTGACGATACATATACGCTGGAAACACTGCATACACACCGGGTAGACGGAAATCTTTGCGAATTTGCGGCACTCGATGGCAGCAGCCTCACCGGCAGCGGCAATTACTACCTAAAAGATGATGTTACACTCAGCGGTACATGGACGATTACCGGCGATACCGCACTCTGCCTGAACGGCAAGACGTTGAGGGTGGATGAAAACGCCAATATTGTTGTACAAAACGGCGGCACATTGACGCTGCTGCTTCACGATAAAAAGACCACCGGCAGCATAATTGCCGGCACGGGCGGCAGCTGCATCACGGTCAGCGGCGGCACGCTCATCATGCAGGACGGCACAATTACGAACGCAGGCGGCACGGGCGTGACGCTGGAGGACGGCAGCTTTGCCATGCAGGGCGGCGAAATCAGTGGATGCGCAACCGGTGTGTCTGTGACGGGCGGTGCGCTCACGCTTTCCGGAGATGCAAAGGTGATTGACAATCCTGCTGCCGATGCAACCGAAAAGCGGAACATTTTGCTGGCAGATAAACAGAAAATCTCCTTTGGCGCGCTGGATGCATCTGCGAAATTCGGCATTTCTGCGGCAGATCAGGATAATCTGAACGGCACCGACCGCATCGCCGTGACGGATGAAAACGGCGGACAGTATTTTGCCCAGCTGGTGGCGGACGGTTTTAAGGCGGACGGCACTGGCTTTGAACTGTATCTTGGTGAGGACGGCAAGACCGTTACGCTGGGCAAACAGAGCGTGCATACGCACTGCCTCTGCAACGGGCAAATTGACACAAACACCAACCAAGGACATACGGCACATACCGATACCACTTTCCGGCCGTGGACGGAAACGGACAGTCTGCCCCGTGAGGGTAATTACTATCTGACCCGCAATGTGACGCTAAACGGATCCGGGCAGGCTTACCATCTGATCAATGCCAACATTTGTTTAAACGGGTACACCGTGACGGTTTCTAACTATGCATACATTGTGACAGGTAATTATGGTTCTGATAGCCATAAGGGCAGCCTGACCGACTGCAGCGGCAAGGGAAGCCTGACAGGCGGACACATATCCATCACGTATAGCGGCACATTCAACCTTTACGGCGGTATATTGAACGGCACGCGTGTATCGATCGCGCAGACCGGCGGCACACTCAATATGTACGGCGGCAAAATTACAGGCAATGAGACGACCGTTGCAGCTGTTGACGGTCAAAACAACAACAAGATTTATATCAATATGTACGGCGGCGAGATCAGCGGCAACCATAACCAAAACACCGAAAATGAAACCGGCGGTGGCGGCGTGTGCGTCGGCCAGGGCAATCAGTTTCATATGTACGGCGGCACGATCACCGGCAACAGCGCGAAAAACGGCGGCGGTGTGTATATCGCGGCCGCCGGTACTGCCTATGGCATCGGCACCTTCACCATGAGCGGCGGTACGATCAGCGGCAACGTGGCCGGCGAAAGGGGCGGCGGCGTGTGTGTGGACGGCGCGTTCAGTCTCTCCGGTGATGCCATGATCCGGGATAATACCGTAAACGAAAGCCAAAACAACGTCTATCTGTCCGGCGGCAAGACCATCAATGTTACCGGCGAGCCGAGGCAGACCATCGGCGTGACAACGCGGACCGCACCGGCGGACGGCAAGCCGGTCACGATTGCTGTGGGCAGTAACTATACGCTCAAAGAGGAGGATAAGGCTCACTTCATTCCGGATGCAGGTGATACGTATCGGGTAAACCGAAACGATAACGCACTTGAGCTGATGGTGCCGTCCCATGAGCACCCTGTCGTCTCCGGCAGTGCCGGCGAAAGTGTGACGTGGCAGCCCATCGACAGTGAAGGAGCGCTGCGCGGGATTACGACGGTAACCGAGGGCGCTTGCTACTATTACCTGACGGACAACATCACACTGCAAAATACAACGTGGGCACCGCCGAGCGGTACGGTACTCGACCTCAATGGCAAGAGCATTACGGCAAACGGTGCGTTTGATACGATTACCGTTGGCGAGAATGTAAACTTTACGCTGACCGACTGCAAGGGCGGCAGCGGGAATTACGGTTCAATTACGCATGAGACAAACCCTGCGACCAAACCTCTATATAGCAAGTACGACGGTTGTGGCATGAATGTTTTGGCCGGAGGACACTTTATCATGTATGACGGCAGCATTGGCGGAAATCAAAACAGCGATGCGGGCGCGGGCGTGTATGTTGCGACCGGCGCGGCTTTTGATATGTACGGCGGTGAGATTGGCGGCAATGCGGTACCGGCCTCGGCGAAAAATAACGGCGGCGGTATTTGGACGGCCGGTGAAACGACCATCGGCGGCAGCGCGAAGATTGCCAACAATGTGGCGCTTGCCGGCGGCGGCGTATATGTGAGCGGCGGAACGCTGACTTTGAGAGACAATGCGGAAATCAAAAACAATGCGTCGATCAATGGCTATAACAGCGGAATTTTTGTGGGCACAAACGGCAAACTTTGTGTTTCCGGCGGCGTGCAGGTGACGGAGAATACGAATGGAAGCATTGGTGGCAATATCTATCTGGATGCAGACAGCAACCAAAACATCACCCCAATCACTGTTACAGGTGCGCTGACGGACAGCGCGAGCATCGGCATAAGCGTGCCGAAAGGCGTTTTGGATTCCATCACCGATGGCTATTTTGTGACCATCGCCACGGCGGATACAGAGGGTTGGATACAGGATGACAGCTTTATCGGCGAAAACGACGCCGCACACAAGGTGATTGTGTCTGATGGCGGCAAGCTCGCGCAGCTGGGCACGCATCCGCATACTTGGGAGTACACACTCTCTCCCGATGGGTTGTCCATTACGGCAGACTGCAGCAACGAAAGATGCACAGCCGATGGCGGCAGTGTGACCATCGTGCCTCCCGATGAGAGCACCCTGACCTATGACGGCGACCCCAAAGCGGCAGAGCTTACAGGTGAGCTTAAGACCGGCGTGACACCCGAAATTACCTACGAGATGAAAAGGTTTAGCGAATCACAATATGCCAAACTTCCCGTGGGCAGCGTCCCCACCCATGCAGCCTATTATAAGGCCACCGTCACGGTGGGGAATGTGACCGCCGAAGCGCCCTATACCATCAGGCAGGCCACGCCAACGGTCGATGACTTTATCGTCACATTCCCGGAAAACCTGGTCTATGACGGAACTGAAAAGACCCCGGAGGTCATGGTAAAGGACGGCGTTGACGGCATGGGCGCTTATAATGTGATGTGTTTTTACTACCCGAAAGGCGAGATGAACTGGACTTATGCGGGTACCCCCACGGCGGTGGGTACCTACATCGTCAGAATCCAAGTGAATGGAACCGGCAACTACGCTTACACCCACGAACGTCTGGTAGATGAAAGCAACTGGGTATTTACCATCAGCCCGGCTGACTATACGATGCATGTCCCCGAAAGCTGGACTGATTCGGAGAAGCCCATTGAGGTCATCGAGGGCAGCAACTTCAACACTGCAATCAATACCATAACCCAAGGCGGAACGGCTACCGTTATCGCAACCGGTGTGAATGAGACAATTGCCGGCAGAGTCGATTGGTACACCGATGCGGCCTGCACGCAGCCGGTGGACAAGGATGCGATGATTGACGGAGCAGCCGGAACGACCGTTAAGCTGTACTGGAAATTTGTTTTTTTAGACGATACTCAAAAGAAGAACTATGGTATCACGAAGGACGAGACCGGCAGCGTGGATGTTATAATTAAGGAAGGCGAAAAGCAGGATCTGGCTTTCTACGATGCGGGCGGCGAGAAAACGACCGGAAGCACCGCGAAGTACGGCGGCTATCCTATCCTGATTCGTGCGTGGAATAAAACACCTAACGGCGGCAAGGTTGCCTGCGAAAGCAGTGAGCCAAAAGTTGCAACAATAGCCGTTGATGCCGATGGCGACACCACCGTTACCATCTGCGGTGTTGGCACGACGACCATCACTGCCACGGCGGACATGGTGCCCGGCAAGTTTGCCAAGACCACCGCGACCTATACGCTGACGGTGAAAAAAGGCGAGTGGGGAGAAAGCGTCTCTGTCGCTATGCAGGGTTATGTCTACGGTAGCATGCCGAACGCTCCGAGTCTTTTTAACTACAAAGGCGATTACAATGAAGTGACCTACTATTACGGCACCACCGATGATATCAACAGCGGCGAATGGACGGAATGGAATCTCGATAATCCTCCAAAGCTGGATGCCGGCACCTACTATATGCACGCCAAGCTTAAGGAAACAGCGCTTTACGAAGCATGCACCACCACAACAGCCAGTCCTTTTTATGTGTTTAAAGCCTTTCCCACCTGGAAGGCCCCTGAAGGCGTGACGGCGCGATACGGCCAGAAGCTGAGCGACATTCAGCTTACCAATCCCGAAGGCAATACACCCGGCACATGGAGCTGGATGAACGGCGATGAATCGGTGGGCGCTGTTTCGGCCACGGCCAAGATTTTTAAGGCGAAGTTTACGCCTGATGATACAAAAAACTATGAGATCTTTGAAAACATCGAGATTGAGGTGACGGTGAATAAAGCAGACGGCGGCAGCCTCAAAACGGAAGAGCTGACCCAGAAGTACACGGACACCGGCGAGAAAACCTATACACCGGATTGGTCCGCGCTTCTCGCCGGGCAGAATTGGAGCTATAACAGCGAATGCAGCGTCAGCGCCGGCTCGACCGCTACACTTGCCAAGCAGGATTTTGCGGCGGACGGCAGCTTGCTGACCTATGCGGTTTCCGGCGGCAAAGCCGGCGATAAGATCACCATCACCCTCAAGGCATCCTGCGACAGCTATGAGGACTTTACCATTACGCTGAACATCACCCTGACAGACAGAGACGATCAGGCGGCGCTGCGCGTCACCGGCGATGCCACTGTGGTTTACGGACAGACGCTGACATTTAGCGCCGAGGGCGGCTCCGGCACGGGTGCTTTGACCTACGCCGTGATCAACGGCACCGGCGAGGCAACCATTGATCAAAGCACCGGCGTTCTGACACCGGTCAAGGTCGGTACCGTAAAGGTGACGGCGACCAAGGCAGGCGACAATGATTATAACGAGATTATAAGCGCGCCTTTTGAGGTCACGATCACACCGGCTGCGTCTACCGGCGAACCCAAGTATACCAAGATCACCACCGGCGGCAAGACGCTGAATGATGCAGCGCTGACGATAGACGGCAGCACCTTAAATCCCAATGCCGGTACGCTGGAATGGGTGGACGATGAGGGCAATGTCCTGCCGAACGATACCGTGGTTACGGCCAACAGAGCCTATCAGTGGCGCTTTACGCCGGATGATACGAATTACACCGTTCTGACCGGCGAAGTTACCCTGTACCGCGTGACCTCTTCCGGCGGCGGTGGCGGCGGAACGACCCGTTATACGGTATCGTTTGAAACAAACGGCGGCAGCAAGCTGTCAAAACAAACCGTGGCAAGAAATACGGCGCTCAAAGAGCCGACGGCACCGACCAAAGAGGGCTTTGATTTTGCAGGCTGGTACACCGATAAAGATCTGAAAACAAAATACGATTTTTCCGCAAAGGTGACAAAGAGTCTTACGCTTTATGCAGCCTGGACAGAAAAGGAACAGTCCGAAAATCAGATCATCTTAACGATCGGTGAAAAGGCGGCACAGGTATTCGGCACGACAAAGACAAACGATGTTGCACCGAAGATCGTGAATGACCGTACGATGCTTCCGGCACGTTTCGTAGCCGAAAATTTAGGCGCAAAGGCCGAATGGAATGGTGAAAAAGAACTTGTGACGGTCAACGGGAAAAACCTTAAAACAGGTGAGGACATTACCATTTTGATCTACATCGGTTCGGACGTTGCATATGTAAACGGCAAAGAAATCAAGCTGGATTCTGCCGCATTTGTCGAAAACGACAGAACCTACACGCCGATCCGCTTTATCTCCGAAGAGCTCGGCGCAAGCGTCGACTGGATTGAAACAGAACAAAAAGCTGTTATCACAAAGTAGGAGGCAGTTGTTCGCACTGTCCTCTATCACAAAAGCACCGGGACGGTATCTCATAAGATGCCATCCCTCAGACTATAAAGACAGTCATAGCTGCATGAAAGCGGCTATGGCTGTTTTTTTGTTGGAAAGATCGAATTTACAGAAAATCTAACACCCTCTACATATGACTTTATAAAACGGCGCCTTGTTTTTTGAGTTGTTCCTGAAGTTTTTTTATGTCAATTTCTCTTACGCCGACATTTGTTTTCTTTGCAATGCCGATTGCTGTACCTGCCGCTTCGCCAAGGCAGCACACAATCGGCATAATCCGGATAGAAGCCTGCGCCTCGTGGGTGGCGGAGATACATCTTCCGGCAACCAGCAGATTTTGAGATGCCTTGGGGATAAGGCTTCTGTACGGAATGGTATAATACTGACCGTCCGGAAAGAAATAGTGACTGGTTCCGCTGCCCTCCGGATTATGAATGTCAATGTCATAGTTGCCGAGTGCAATGGAATCTTCAAAAACCCGGCAATCCACCAGGTCTTTTTCCGTCAGGATATACTCGCCGTCAATCATGCGGCTTTCGCGTACGCCGATTTCCGGTGCGGTCGATGCGAGATCGGCGTTTTGAAATCCGTCAACATGATTTTTTAAAAAGTTGAACAATTCAAACACTTGTTCTCTTGCCTCAATTTCAGCCTTGGTCAGGTCAAAGGCGTCTACGGGATTACGCTTGATGATACGGGTGGAATTAAAATGAAGGGTGCGATCCAATGCACTTTTGAAAACCAGAATATCCTCACGGGGGTTTTTGATTTCGCCGCGTGCCTGAAATTTGCGATAAAGCTGATTGAGTGTGGGCCGCGATTTTTCAAATTTCTCCATATCGACATTTGTTACCCGAAAACATAGCGTCATCGGCTGGCAGAGTCCGTCTTTTTCTCTTCCGAGTCTGCAGGGAAAGCCTGCAAGGTGAGCTAAGTCGCCATCGCCTGTGGCATCGATAAAATAGTCCGCCTCAATGTCTGAAATGCCGGATTTGTTTGCAATGCGAACCGAGGTGACCCGATGATTTTCCGCTTTTGCGCCGATGAGATAGGAATGAAAAAGTAAGTCAACGCCTGCATCGATTGTCATACGGTTTAAGATTAACTTCAGATATTCTTCTCGGAAGATTTGGTTTGGTCTGAATTGAAAGGCGGATCTTCCCAATAGCTGATCGACAATTTCCAAAAAAAGACCCTGACTCAATTCAAAATACTCCGATTTTCCGTTTTGCGTAAGCTTGGTGCGGCTTGGCATAAACGGATTTACTAAATTGATGGCAGCTGCGCCGCCAAGGGAATTTCCCTTTTCGATCAATAATACAGAAAGCCCCGCCCGTGCCGCGCTGATTGCCGCCGCTGTCCCGGAAAAGCCTCCGCCGATTACCGCTAAATCATATCGTTTCATAAAAACCTCCGTTCCGCTACTTTTCATAGCATAAAAAGTCATGAATTTTTCTTAAAGTATAGCACAGGAAAGGAAAATATTCTTTAACAAAACACACAAAAACTTGAACAAAAGAAAGAAATCGTGTATAATAACAGATATCGTGATATATTTTTGAAGGTATTTTTTGATTTTTAGGGAAAATGGGAAAGGCTTTGGCTTTGTACTGCTTAAAGATGCGGAGGGAAAATTTATGGCAAAAGAGTTTGAAGGTCTTAGCGATTTATTAGATGTTTTGCTGATAAACAGTAAGGCGCATATTTGTATTCATGACATATCGGGCATATTAAGGACACCGAACATGCAGATTGACCCAAATTATAAGGTTCATTCCAAGCCTTTTTGCGATGCGGCCAAGCGCACGGCGAGGGGCTACCGTTTATGCCTGTCTTGTAAAATGCATGCAAATCGGAAAGCGGTAAAAGAAAAACAAATATTTTCGGGACATTGTCCTTACGGATTGTTTGAGATTGCCTGTCCCGTTGAAGCAGACGGAGAGGTTTTGGCAATTGTTTATGTGGGAAATCTTGTCATGTCTGCGGAGGAGGCTGAAAAACGCATTTCGGCCGCTTGCCGGGTGACCGGGGCATCGGGAGAAATGCTAAAAAGTCTTTTGAGCCGGGCGCAGAGAATTTCAGACCCTGATCCGTATAAAAAGATGGCAAAATTTATTGCGTCGTATATGAAAAGACTTTACAGCGGCAGCAAAAAGGGAGTCAGAAGTTCGTCCGTTCATTGGGCGGTTGACGCGGCGGATGCGTATATTCAAAATAACCTTGAAAAGAATATTACCTTAAAGGATGTGGCAAGACTTCATTTTATCAATGAAAAATATTTGGGTCAGCTTTTTCACAAGCAGATGGGGATGAGTTTTACGGCGTACTTAAATCACATTCGGCTGGAGAGGGCAAAAGAGCTGCTTGTCAACACAAAAGACAGGGTGATTGCCGTTTCGGCCGCCTGCGGCTATCAGAATGTGACCTACTTTAATCGTGTCTTTAAAAGAAGCACCGGCAAAACACCGATGCGTTACCGTACCGAAATGACGGTTTGAGGATCAGAAAAATATCATAAAGCAGAACCGGGTGTGCTGCAATTCCGTTTGGAATTTGCCGGCACACCCGTTTTTTGGATCAAAAATTTACATAAATTACCAAATCCTAAATGTACTATTTTACAGTTTTTGAACAGAAATATATTGTTTCGGTAAAATTGCCATGATATAATAAACAAAAAAAGGTTTTAAATGACCTAAATTTTTGATATGAACATTGACGGGATGTCAATCGATAAGGGTGGGAGTTCTTCTTGCAAAGACTGTTTTTTGAAAGTACGACATCGAAAAAATATCATTTGGATAAAATCTGGAATTATCGGATCGATGAATGCAATAGGGGCATCGATGAAAAGTGGTACGAAACCGACTTCGGCAGCGAAAATGAAATTGCGGTTCCCTCGTGCTGGAACACGGATTTTGAGCTATTCCGCTATGAAGGCGTTTTGTGGTACCAGACCTGTTTTTATACTGCTGCAAGCACCGTAAGAGTGTGGTTTGAAGGGGTTTTAAACCAATGTGAGGTATATGTTGACGGCAAGCGGATCGGGAGTCATAACGGCGGTTTTACCGAATTTTCATTGATTGCGGACGGTCTGTGCGGAAACGGACATCGGATTACCGTCAGGGTGGATAACACGCATACAGAGGATTCCACAATTCCGTTATCAAGGGTTGACTGGTTTCACTACGGCGGCATATTTAGAAGCGTCGTCATAGAGGAGATCGAGGATGTTGCCTTTGACAAATTAAAGGTGCGATATGACCTTTCAGAGGATAACAGTGCTGATGTAGGGATTGCGCTTTTCATTGAAAACTATGGGGGATGCGAAGTGACAGACGATCTGGTTGTTTTTCTGGATGATCAGGAGATATACCGAAAAGGTGTTACTGTCAAAGAAAATCTGGAATTTGAAACAGAACGTATCCATATCGAAAATATCGAACGGTGGGATATGAAAAATCCCAGGCTGTATACGGTCCGGATCGAATTTGCAGGGGAAAATAAAATGGATCGTGTCGGTTTTCGAAAAATTGAGGCCAAAAAGGATGGAATATACCTCAATGGGAGCAAAGTGTTCTTAAAGGGGATAAACCGCCATGAAGAGCATCCGGACTGGGGATTTGGCGTCCCGTTTTTGATTACGAAAAGGGATGTGGATATCATCGCGGATATGGGCTGCAATATCATTCGGGGTTCCCATTATCCGGTGTCCAAAAAGACGCTGGATTATTTGGACGAAAAGGGAATGCTGTTCTGGGAGGAAATTCCGATGTGGGGATTTCCGCAGGAGGCGCTGGCACAGGAAAAGGTTGCCGAAATCGGCCTGAACATGCACAGAGAAATGATAGAAAGGGATTTTAACCATCCGTCCATTGTCGTTTGGGGATTGCACAATGAAATTGATACCAGGTGCGATGCAGGCATTGTGGTGACGGAGAAATTTGCAAAGCTTGTCAGATCGTTTCACGATGGCCGCCTTGTCAGTTATGCGACGATGTATCCGCTTGAGGATCGGTGCTATCGGTACGCAGATTTCGTTTCGGTGAACATGTACATAGGGTGGTACGAAAAAAATCTGGAGGACTGGCCCGCGTTCTTAGAAAACTTAAAATGCAGGCTGCGCAGCGAGGGAGAAGAAAAGCCGATTGTCATGTCAGAGTTTGGCGCGGCCGCCATATATGGCAATCATGTGTTTGAAAATGTCAAATGGACAGAGAATTATCAGTCGGAATATTTGGCATATACCCTTGATTTATTTATGCGTACCGCAGGAATCGCAGGGACGGTGATCTGGCAGTTCTGTGACGTCAGGACGTCGGAAGAAATGTCGCTGACAAGAGCGAGAAGTTTCAATAATAAAGGCGTTTTAAACGAGTACCGAAAGCCGAAGGCGGCGTTTTATACTGTTCGTAAAATATATAAAAAGAATATATAAAAATCAATATCAGGAGGCGTAAATCATGAAGAAGACCTTAAAAAGTGTTGTTGGCGTTTTATTGGCAGGATCGATGATACTGTTAGCCGGCTGCGGAGGCCAAAAGCAGGCAAAAGACGATAAAATCAAAATTAGCATTGGCGGAACACCCACAATAAGAACGGAAGAAAATGCGAAAGCGTATGATTTGTTTCAGGAAAATAAAGCAAAATTTGAACAGGAAAATCCGAATGTTGAAGTCGTTGCGGATGCCTGGGGCTTTGATATTAAAAATTATCTGCCAAAGGCAGCTGCCGGCGACCTTCCCACAATGTATGAGACAGCGCCGACCGAACTGAAAACCATTGTCACATCGGGATATGCAAGAGATATCTCCAAGTTCTTTGAAGAGTACGGATATAAAGAGGCGTTCTCTGAAAAATACGAGCAGCTTTATAAATATGACGGAAAGTATTACGGCCTTATCCAGCCTGACTCGCTCTATAACATGGGGATTGCCTATAACATTGCTTTATTTAAGCAGGCAGGACTGCTGGATGAAAACGGTATCCCCAAGTATCCGAAGACCTGGGACGAGCTTGCAGAGACGGCAAAGACCATTAAGGACAAGACCGGCAAAGCAGGTTTTGCCATTGCGACCAATAACAATAAGGGCGGCTGGCACTTCCTTAACATTGCATACGCGTTCGGAACAAAATTTATGGAAGAAAAAGACGGCAAATGGAATGCGACCTTTGCAAGTCCGGAAGGTGTTGCGGCACTGCAGTATGTCAAAGATTTGAAGTGGAAGTATGACGTTCTTCAAAATGAGCTGCTTGCCGATACCAACGCCACGGGCAGAATGCTTGCAACCGGGGATGCCGCAATGATTATTACCTACGGCAACACCGACTCCTATGTTGATAAGTATCAGCTTGATGTCAATAATCTCGCAATGTCAAGTCTCCCGACCGGCCCTGCGGGCAAGGTTTCGCAGGCAAGCGGAAACATGTACGTGTTCAGTGACGCGGCAACGGATGAGCAGGTTGACGCTTGCTTTAAGTGGCTTGAAATGACAGGAAAAGGTGTTGCGGTCAACGATGACGTAAAAGAACAGTGGGAAAAGACCTATTCCATCAAAAAGGAAAAGAAAAGGGCTGTCGGCATCCGCACCTCCGCACTCTGGAAGGATGAGGAAAGAGTGGCCGCAGAAACAGAGATCATGAATAAATACAGAACCGTAGACTCGAAGTTCTTTGATGACTATGTAAACGGCGAGGACGTTACCTATGTGTTTGAACCGGAACGGTGCGTACAGCAGCTTTATGCGGTTCTAGACGCAGCGATACAGGAAGTTCTGCTGAATCAGGATGCAGACTGCGAGACGGTTCTGAAAAAGGCACAAGAGGATTTTCAGGTTAACTATTTGGACAAAGAAATTTAGATTTAAAGGGGTGTAAGAGGGTGAGAGCAGAACACAAGCAGTATGTGGCGGAAAGAAAAGATCCAAAGAAAATGTTTGCGAAGGTGAACAAGGAAGCGCTTATGTGGGTGTTGCTGATACCGACCGTTCTCATGTTTACCTACACGCAGTGGGCACCTGTTTGTAAAGGAATATGGACATCTTTTTTCAAAACAAAAGGGTACGAAGCGATCGCGTTTTGCGGGCTGGAGAACTATAAAAATGTTTTGACGGATACACTTTTTCTGACGACCCTGATAAACACGGTAAAGTATGTCATGTACTCTTTGCTGATTGGTTTTGTACCCTCGATTGTACTTGCCTTGTTTATCAATGAAATTGTACATGGCAAAGCGGCATTCAGAATCATAACCTATATCCCGAATGTTGCGCCGACGCTTGCGGTTTCAATCATATGGGCGTGTCTTTTGAACCCTGCGCCGAACGGGCTGCTGAACAGTATACTCGGTGTGTTCGGCGTCGCGCCCCAGCAATGGCTGCTTAACGCAAATATGACAATACCGCTGATCATTATCTCTATGACATGGCAGAGCTGCGCCGGCAACTCACTGATTTATCTGTCGGCGCTTCAGTCGGTAAGCCAGGATCTTTATGAGGCAGCAGTGATTGACGGGGCCGGTATATGGAGAAGGCTGTTTAAAATTACGCTTCCGCAGATATCGCCGACCATTCTTTTGCTGTTTGTGCGGCAGATTATCAATATCTTCCAGATCATGGAGCAGCCGCTTGTCATGACGGACGGCGGGCCAAACAATATGTCGCTGTCGCTGAACCTGAGTGCATACAAAATGGCGTTTTCGTACATGCAGGTAGGAAGGGCGCTTGCCCTTGGAACGGTTTCGTTCTTTATTTTGATTGTCATTACCGTATTTTACTTCAGGTTAAATAAAAAAATCAGCGAATAGGAGGCGCAGATATGTCCAGGAGAATAGAAGATAAAAAAACCGGGCTGATACTCAGCAATGACTACAACAGATTGTCGGTTAAAGTGTCATATTGGATCATATTTACACTGCTGATCGTTTGGTCCGTTGCGGCACTCTTGCCGGTGGTGTGGGCGTTTTTATCGGGATTTAAAGAAATCGACGAATTTTATAGCACAACGCCGTCATTTTTCCCGAAGAATATGGATTTTTCAAGAATAAAAGCGGTGTGGAATGACATGCGCCTCGGCGGAAGGTTTGTCAATACCGTGGTGATGTTCGCCGGCGTTTGGATTTCAGAGGTTTTGATCGGCGGCGTGGCGGGATATACCATGTCAAGACTAAAGCCGGCCGGCAGCAAATACCTGTTTATGCTTATCATGTGGACCATGATGATGCCCCAGACGGTTACCATGGTGCCGAAGTTTTTGATGTATATTGACGTACCGTTTTTCCATTGGAATTTGCAGAACACCTATGTCCCGTTCTGGCTGTCGGCGATGGCAAATGCGTATAATATTGTACTCTTTAAAAGCTTTTTTGACACGATACCGCTTTCCTACATTGAGTCCGCAAAAATTGACGGATGCAGCAATGCCGGCATCTACACAAAAATTATTATGCCGCTCAGCAAGCCGATTATTGCAACGATTACAATATTCGTGTTCAACGGTGTGTGGAATAACTTTCTGATGCCGTATCTGCTGATTAAGGATACAAGTCTCTATACCGTTGCGCTTGGCTTATATACCATAAGGGACAGCTGGACGGAACCCTTCCAGATGCTGGCGGCATTTATTGTCATCGTTCCGCCGATCATCATATTCCTTATGTGTTCACGGCAGATTCTCAGCAGCAACGTCAATGTCGGAGTTAAGGAATAAGACGGGAGATCGGCGGCGCCTCCGGTGCAGCAGCAAAATCCCTTTCGGGATTTGTCATTGACGGCGTTTGTATTGCGCCGGGGTTATGCCGTTAAACTTTGAAAATGTTTTGATAAAGTATTCGGCGCTTGAAAAACCGCAAAGAGACGCACATTTTTGGATGGAGTAGCCTTGGTGAAGATACTTCTTGGCAATCGAGAGTTTGGCGAGAATGATGTAATTGTTGGTTGTCATGCCGGTGTATTTCTTAAAATCCAGCATAAGTTTGGTTCGGCTGACAAAGAACTGTGACGCAATATCCTGAATCGTCAGTTTTTCGTTGCATTTTTCGTGGATGTACAAAATGACCTTGTCGATGTAATCGGATGAGGTGTGATACAGGGGCGCGTTGATGCGCTTTAGTGTATTCACCTTCAAAAGAATCAGCGACAGCAGCAGTTGAAGGGCTAAAAGGTTCTCTTTTGATCCGTTGTCGTCTTTGTAGTGCATATACAGATTTTTCATATATGCAAACAACTCGTCAAAATCATCGTCTGAAAGATGAGCAACAAACGAGTTTGTCAGGAAAAAGGAGATCTTATCGACAAACAGGTCGCTTAAAAACGAATAGTCAAAGAAAACCTGATAACGCTTGTACGGATTTTTGCTGTTTACATACGGATTGTGCAGCTGATAGGCTCTTGAAAATATGATGTTTTTGCCGGAAAGTTTATAGGTTCCGATGTCAGAGCAATAGGTGATGTCGCCGTATTCGATGATAGAAAGCTCATTGTATTCGTGGGAATGCAGCCGATGCTTGTCATAGGGAAAATCAACCCCATCGTAATAGTCAATGCGAAAGAAATGGTCGTTCGGTTTTGACATAGGAATCCCTCCAAATAGAAACAATATGACAGAAATTTCATAAAAATACGCAAATAATTTGCTAAAACTATATTATCGTAAAGCCAATGAAATGTCAATGTAAAATTTGATTTGTCAAATCAGGGAATCGGCACCATTGGCCGGTACAGAAGAAGTGAATTACGTGTTTGAACGAACGGGGTGAGATGACTGGTGAAGTTAAAAAAACAACTTAGTCTTGCAATGGTGATCCTGTACAGTATGGTTTTTTGCAGCGGTGCAGTATTGGCCGCCGCGCCGTATGAGGAGTCACCGCCCTCTGAAGACGTGCTTGGCTATGCCGTCTTTGGAGAAGATCCGCAGTTTTATCATATGGATGCCTATGTCGGCGAAAAGAAAAAGGTCACGGTGATGTCGCAGGACGGCAAAGAAGGATGGACGCTGGATCCGTCGTCCGGAACGGATGCGCGCTATATCTATGTGAATCTTGACGACAAGGTGTTGTATGGCAATGATGACGGCTCAAATTTCTATGTGACCGTGGAATATTATGACGAGGGAATTTCGAGCCTCGGTATGGAATATGCCGTTTACGAACAGCCGAATCTGAATTACACCATGATTCCGTATGGGGAAAGCGAGACCAAGGTTCGCACCAAGGAATGTGACTGGCATGTCTTTGGCGATACGCGGACATGGAAGAAGCATACATGGCTGATTCAGGCAGCGGCCATGGACAGCAGTCTCGGCGGTGCGGATTTAAGATTTGGCGTTTACAGCCCGACCATGGGCGTATCAAGGGGCGGAAAAGTGCTTGTGCGCTCGGTTGAAATCCGCCGTGCGGATCATACAAAAAGCCAAATCAGTATTGAAAATGATATTAAAACAATGGGCAATATCTTTTTTGACGGAGATACCATTGATCTGGATTTTACGTTTCATAACAGAAAGAATCCGTATTACAGTAAAAAAGCCGGTACTTATGATGCCGATGTCATCTATGAGGCGGTGGACAGCAGCGGAAATACGGTGTGGAGCAATACGGAAACGGTTACCCTGCAGCCGATGATCGATGCAAAGACTAACATCAAATTTAAGGTGGAAAAGTTTGATACCTACAAAATTTATGTGACGGCAAAATGTGACCGCCTTGGCATCTATTCTACCGAATATTTTGAGTTTTCTTATGTACTGACCACAAGGGGAGCGGTACATAATGAAAAGGCGGGAATCAATGCAGGCTATTATGATTTTGACATTGCGGATGACGGTGCAAGACTGAAATCGTGGGCAGGCTTTAAAAATGTCAGAATGGCGCTCCCTTCGCCGCAATGGATTGACAGCAGCTTTGAGAAAGTTTATCCCAACAACAGTGCGCCGTATGCATATTATATTGACTTTTACGCCGCAACGCAAAAATACGGCTTAAATATTATGGCATATCCGCAGCAATCTTCAACGTACACGACGCATTTCGAAGAGGATAAATCGCCGATTGCCTATACGCCGGGCGGAAAACAACGGTTTTCGGACTGGGTATTGCAGGTAGTTGACTTTTTCGGCGGCAGCTGTAAGGAATATGCGATCTTAAACGAGCCGAATCTGCAAAGCAACAACACAAAAAACCTTCCTGCATCGGTATATACAGAGCTTGTGGACACCGTGTCCAAAAAGGTGAAGGCGCAGCATCCGGATGTCAAAATCCTTGCGGCCGAGACATCAATGGTGCCGAAGGAATGGTTTGAAAGCTTTTTGGGGCGCGGTCTTTATGATGCGTATGACGCGATTTTGATACACCCGTATTGGGCAGATAAAAACCCGATCGATTTTCCGGTCTCGGACGGCCAGGTGAAGGATCTTGCAGAGCTTATGAAAAAATATGGCGTTGACAAGGAGATCTGGGCGACAGAGTACGGGTATTCATCAAATTATGAAAAGTGTACCTCCGAGGAGCAGCAGGCGCATTGGAATGTGGTCGTATATCTTGAGCTTATGGAGGATAACCTGTGTGACCGGGCATATCTTTATTCCATGGCAAGCCGCGGCGTCAGAAGAACGGAGCGCGAGGATAACTTTGGCCTGTTAAAGGCAAAGACGGCAGCACCCACAAGATATGCCGCAAAAAAGGGGTACCTTGGTTTTTCAAATTTAAATATCCGGCTTGCTGATGCTGAATTTGTAAAAAAGATTACACCGGGCAGCAATGCGGCGGGGCATCTTTATAAAAAGGCAACGGGCGAGGATGTGCTTGTGCTTTATAGCGGAAAGCCTTCTGAAAAAATCATACTGGACTTGGGCGTTGATGCGGTTGATGTTTATGACTTCTGCGGCAACAAGACCCGAATGCAGAGCAGTGACGGAAGGTTCACGTTCACTGCCGGAGAGGCGGCGATGTATGTCGAGGGCAGCTTTCAAAAATGCGATGTTGTCGACCAAGCTGCCGTCGGCATCGACCGGGACACCGTCAATGCATCGTATCGTGATAAGGTTACGGTTTTAATCCATAACAATAGCGGAGAAAAACTTTCCGCAGCGGTGACGCTCCGGGAGGATTCGCAGCTTAAGGTGGTATCGTGTGACGATGAAAAGATTGTGATAGAGACGGGGGATACCGCGCCGGAAAATCTTGAACCGGTGAGGATTCGGCTATCCGGTGAAAAAGGCATCTATTTTGACGGAACGGTTCGGCTGAATTACGTGGAAAAGACGGTGCTTTCCGCGGAACTTAAAATGAACGATCAAAATAACTGGTGCCTTTATACCACAGTGCAAAATAACAGTACAGGGGCAGCGCTTGACGGGACACTGCGCATTGTATCGCCGGCGGCGTGGAGCGGCGTCTTTGATCACAGCAGCGTAAAGCTTGCCCCCGGAGACAGTGAAACGGTTGCGTTTACGGTGCCTGACCGGCTTGCGTCAGATGACACCACCGTGTCGGTCGAGTTTAAGGATCGCGGCGGAGCGGCAACCACACTCAATCAGGCGATCAGCTTTGCGTATGCCAAGAAGACGGCCATAGCACCCAAAATTGACGCAGACCTTGGCGAATGGCCGCAGGCAGGCAAGATGTATCTGAACAGACAGGAAAATTACGAGGCGGCAATCATCGAGACCGGTCAGTATAGCGGAAACGATGATCTGAGCGGCGAACTGCAGATTATGTGGGATAAGGATAACCTGTACTTTGCGGCAAAGGTGAAGGACGATGTGTTCTTCTGTCAGGGACTTGAACCGAGGTATATGTACCGCGGCGACAGTATTCAGCTTGCCATGGTTTATGACCCGAATGATCAGTACCTTACCTCAAGCTTTGAGGAGTTTGGCTTTGCACTGCTTGACAAAAAGCCGACCTATTATCGGTGGAAGACCCGATTGAGCCAGGGGACGGATATCAAGGGCTGTGAGGTGGCAATCGTAAACCGTGACGGCTATACTTACTATGAGGCGAAGGTGCCCTGGAGCAGCCTGGTCGCAAGGCCGGAAGAAATCAAGGAAAAAACCGAACTGAAGTTTGCGGCGGTTTTGAATGACAATGACGGATTGGGCAGAAAGGGTTATATGAAATATGCAGACGGCATAGCCAACGATAAAAACAGCAGTCTGTTTACCCGTTTGTATCTTTTGGACAGATAAAAAATAATTAAATTTTCATAATAAGGAGAGATTTTCAATGAAAAGAACACTAAGTTTCCTCTTTGCGGCAGCATTGCTGCTGACCACGGTGATGCCGTTTGGCGCATCGGCAACCATTACATCGGAAGATAAGTACATATATGAAGACTTTGACGGCACAACGTTTAACGGAGGCATCCCAACCACCTGGAAAGGTGATGTAAATGGTGCAAGCATTTATGGACGCGATGGTAAGTCCGGATCATCTATGTCGATTGTCAATGGGAATCCGCAAGGAACAAAGGATGCCGGATCAACTTCAGATGGTGCGTATAGCTGGCCGGCATTCAAGTTTGCGACAAATACAGAGATGCGCCCCGAAACGGCAAGAGTTGTTTTGCCGTCGGATTTAGACCAAAACGCAATGCTGCTGAGCTACGATATTCGTGTGCCGGAAAGCGATAAGGACTCGACGACAGCCAATATCTATGATATGAGGGTGGATTTAAAAGTAATAAAGCCCAACGAAAACAATTGGAATTCATTTTTCAGCGGCGTCAGAATCACCAACCGTCCGGATGTAAACGGATATGACGGCAGTAAAAGAGTAGGCGGTATTATGGCTGAGGGAAGTCATAGCAACGGCTCTCGGTTTATGAAACTGAACGATACTGTAAAAGGGCAGTGGGTAAATTGTAAGGTGCTGGTTACCTATGATTCTGCGGCGGATAGTTATTGTGCAAAGTACTATGTGGATGGCACATTGATAGCGGATGGATACGGCAAGGCAGAAAGCACGAAACTGCGCAGCAATACCGCACTGGCAAACGGCGGTGAGGGTTATAAATTTATGCCGTACATTGTGGGCAATTCAACGGATTCAAATGACCGGATCCGCATCGACAATATCATCCTTCGGGAATACGGATATGCAACCATGCAGGAGGATCAGCAGATTGCTGTTGGGCAGACAGAGGTAACGGTTCCGTTTGCAAATGCGGCATTTAAAAGTGATGAAACGGCACCGGCGGCAGTGAAAAACGCGGCTGCGATCTACGGCAGTGATTTTTCGGCAAGTGATATTACGGCGGTTCGATATGCGGCAGACGATACGTTTATGGTAAACGGTACGGAGGCAGAGGTTACGCTGGTTGAAACAGCAGCGGACGGCATAAAGCTTTCTGTGCCTGCCCTGGGAAAAGGCGAAAAGCTTAAGCTGACCGTTCAGAATTGCGGCGATTTTTCGGGTGCGGCACTTGCCAATCGCACAACCGTGCTCTATAACGATACTGCGGACGGATTTTTGGGTATCGAGCTTGCCGATTTTGACGGAGAGTCCAAAACGGTGGGAGAAAACAATACCATACCGGCGGCAATCAAAACCATGAAGCTTTTGAAAAAAGATACGACCGCAGCTTTGACGCTGACAAAGGACGGGGCTGAGACTGCCGATTACACGGCAACGGCTGCAAGCGGCGCCTACACCTTTGATTTTAGTGCAAAGACCCTTACGCCGAACACGGCGTATACCTTAAAGAGCGGCGAGGATACGATTGCTGTATTTACAACCGATGCAGGTATGCTTGACTTCGGAACCCCGACAAATGCTGATGGCAAGGCACGGATTGAAGTGCGTAATATAACCAATGCATCGCAGGAGGTTTACCTGATTTATGCAATTTATGCCGAGGACGAATCGCTGATTCGCCTTGACTACAAAACCGAAACGGTTGCAGCCGGTGCGGTTCAAACCATGACGACCGACAATGCCCTGACCGATTCGGAAGCTAAGACGGCAAAGGTATTTGTCTGGGACGGCTTTTTGGATATCAATCCGCTTGCAGCAAGCACACCGTTCACACTGAAATAAATCGTAGCGAAGGGAAAGAGCTGATATGAAAAAAACGATAGCTTGTATTTTTGCATTTTGTCTGATGAGCATATCCGCGTATGCCGCGAATGTGCAGTGCGGTGATTTTGATGCAAGCGGTAAGGCGGAGATTTCAGGCAGTCTGGATGGGACAGCGGCGGCACAGATCGTTGTGTTCGCCCCTGTTTCGGATCCTTCTGATGCGCAAAAAACAATACCGATTGATCTTGATTCGGCCACTGCGGCAGAAATCGCATCCTCGGTTGTCTATGTCAATGACGTTACTGTGTCCGGCGAAAAGAATACGTTTTCGCTCCCTATACGCATGAAGGATGCGGATTTGGGCGGTATTTACACCATACGCATCACAAGCGGCGGCGCAACGGTTGCAAAAAACACCTTCCGCTATGACAGCCCGGCGGAAAAAAGAAATGCGGTGCGCGCAATCAACAGTGCCGTCTCGGCAGAGGATATGCTTTCAAAGATCGGTGAATATGAAAGCGTGCTTTGTGCAAATTTTGCGTTGTATTCCCGGCTCAGCACGGGAAAGGCGCGGACGGCAAACTATCTGTTCCGCGCAAAGGAAAAGCAGAAGGCCATCAATGCCGTCGGGTTTGATGAGGTTGATCCGACCAATGCACTTGAAGTTTTCCGATACAGTGCGGCGGTCGCGGCATTTGCCGATGCAAGTGTCGTGGACAAAACGGCCGTCATGGAATACCTGCTGTGTATTCGGGATAATGCCAAAATTGCAAAATGGTATGATAAAGCAGATGTTGCGGATTCCATCAAGGCGTTATGGCACAGCGGCATCGCCGGACGGCTCAGCGGACAAAGCTTTGACGATTTTACGGATTTTGAGGGCAAATTGACTGCGGCGCTGATCTTTGAGGTTATCAAAAACCATGACGGAGTGGACAATATAGCAGGAATCCTCACCGATTTTGCCGAAGAGGTGGGCATTTCGGATGTATCAGCCATCACGGTGAGCCGATGCAATCAGATCAAGGGAAAAACCTATGACGGATTCAGCTATCAAACAATGCTTGCCGATCTTTTTGCGGCGACGCCGTCATATACTCCCGCGGGCGGCGGCTCCGGCGGAGGCGGCGGAGGCGGCCTTGGCGGCAGCAGTTATGTTCCGAGTGTAAGTGTAACAGGAGGGACGCAGTCGCCTCAGCCCATTGATCCGGATTCTTCCGAAACGTTGATTTTTAAGGATATGTCCGACAGTATGTGGGCAAATGAGGCGGTGGAAGAACTTTATAAAAAAGGGATTATAGCCGGAAAAGCGGAAGGCGTGTTTGCCCCTGATGATCATCTGCTCAGAGAAGAGTTTGTGAAAATGATTGTGGGTGCGGCAGGGCTGCATGCGGCATCTTCCGAAACGCGTTTTGCCGATGTTGCAAAGGAAGATTGGTTTTTTGAATACGTGATTGCGGCCAGCGACCATAAAATGATAAACGGCGTGTCCGAAAACGAGTTTGGCGTCGGCCAAAGTATCACAAGGCAGGATGCTGCGGTCATGATATACAATACCTTAAAAACAAAGGGTGCGGATTTGCCGGAGGCAGAATCGGCCGAAAGTTTTTCGGACGCATCGGCGATCGCAGACTATGCTAAGGATGCGGTGGCTGTATTGACGGAAATGAAGGTGCTAAATGGATACGAAGATCATACCTTCCGCCCGGCGGCACCGATTACGCGCGCCGAGGCAGCAAAGATTATTTACGGTATCGTAGAGATGCTCAACGGATGATGCATTTTTGCACAATAGAGGTGGTTTGATGAAAAGCAGAATCATTGGTATTTTAATTTGCTTATGCTTGTTGCTCGAAACGGCGCCCGCGATAGCTGCGGGCGCCGATGAGAGCGCTGATTTTGAGAATACTTCCAATGTCACCGCAGACAGCGATTTTGAAAAGGCGGCAGAACTGCTGAATGCCATCGGCATTATTTCAGAATCGTGTGAGGATCCGCAGCAAAATCTAACCAGAATGCAGTTTGCAGAGCTTGTTGCCAAAATGCGTTCCATATCCGCGGACAGTTTAAGCGGAAAAATATATTTTACGGATGTTCCGTCAGACAGTCTTGTGCATGTGATGGCAGAGGCAGGAATCTTCCGCGGCGATGAAGAACGCCGTTTTCTTCCGGATACGCTGATTACGATGCAGGAGGCGTGCGCTGCTTTGGTTCGTGCGGCCGGGTATGAGGCATATGCTAAGACAAGCGGCGGAGCCGTTACCGATTATATTGTTACGGCCAAAAGGATCGGGTTGTTGGATCGGGTGATCGCCGACGAATATGTCACCTATGAAAATGCCGTAAAACTGCTATATAATGCACTGCATTTGACGGTTTATGAGGGGACGCGTTACGAAAGTGACGGCTCTGTCGTTTATTCTGCGGCACAAAGCGGTGAAACCGTTTTGTCGGTTTATCACGGAATCGGATTTGCTACGGGGATTGTGACCGATAACGGAATCACCTCGCTCAGCGGCGCAAGCGCTGTCGGCAGAGACAAAATGGTGATTGACGGCAGGATATATCATGCGGAGAAAAAGGGATTTGAAAAGTATATCGGCCAAGAGGTTACGGCTTATTACCGCGATGAGACGGAACGTGATTTGGCGCGTGTAATCTATGTGGTTCCTTATGAACATGAGGAACTTAAAATTATGGCAGAGGATTTTATCGGGTTGCAGAACGGCGTGCTGACATACTATCGCGGAGAGAAAAAGCGGTATGAAAAGATTGATTTATCGAAAATGGCGGTTATCTATAACGGTGCTGCGGTCACAACGAAGGTTAGCAGTGCGTTTGAGATTGCACAGGGCGTCATCAGCCTTTATGACAATGACGGGGATCAAGGCTGGGATATCGCGGTGATTGAAGAGACCGAGGATGTGATCATTCAGTCTGTGGACTGGGAGCGGAACATGGTCTATACGGATGGCAGCAGTCCGATCAGAAGCTTAAAACTGTTTGATGACGGCAAAACGTATTTCAGCATTCGGTCGGCAGTGAGCGGAAAAGAAATCAGCCCTAACTTTTTAAAGCAGGGAACGCAGATATCCGTGCAAGCCTCGAAGGACAAAACCTGTATCGTGATTCTGACACAAACCGAGACAATAAGCGGTACGGTGGAGCGCAAGATCGAGCGCGGCGACGGAAAGTTTGACCGTGTCGTAATTGACGGTACGGAATATGAGATTACTGCGGCGTGTTCTAAAAAATACGGGTCTCTTGCAATCGGCATGAGCGGCACGTTTACACTGAATCTGTACGGACGGATCGCCTCGTTTTCACTGCAGGAGATCAATAATACCGTGCAGGGGTATGTTTACCGGATGAGATTTCAGGAGGACAACTTCGGTGAGGGTATCCTCCGCTTAAAAATTTTTAATGAAAATAACGAACATTTGACACTGCAATGCGCTCCGAAGATTCGGGTTGACGGCGAAACGATTTCACCGAAAGAACTTAGAAACAAGTTGTATAAGGAGGAAGAACGCTTTGGCGAGGTCATCACCATTGCGGTGCTGAAGAGACAACTTGTTGCGTATCAGCTGGATTCGAAAGGCGAGATCATCCGTCTTGACTTGCCGGCAAAAAGTCAAAACGATCGGGAACAGGAAGGAACGCTTTGGCTTGTTGATAAAACCATGCCAACCAGAAAGGGAATGCGTTTTGATATCGCGCAGCAGACCTTTGGGCACACTTACCCGATGTACGCGGTCAATGAGAAAACAAAGATTTTTATTGTACCGAACACAACGGTGGAAGATCCCGATGAAAGGGATTTTTCGGTCATTCCGTTTAAGGTGAACGATTTTTATGCAAACAGTACCACGTATGATGTGGAATTGTATAAGACAACTTCGGAGCATCCGTATATCGAAACGGTTGTTAATGTATTGGGCGCGGAGCCGTCAATCGGCCGTTTTGAGAATGTTATAATGATCGACCATATGGAGACGGTTTTGGATGAGAACGGCGAAAAAATGCAGATTCTGTATGGCTTGCAGGCCAACAGTGAGATCATTGCGTATATCGATGCAAATGCAGTGGTAACACGGGGCAGCGACAATGAAATTGCAGCCGTTTCCGATATTGGCGAAGGCGATATCATCAGTGTCTCTAAAAATGCGCTTGGCTATGTTTCCTATATCAAGCTGGAATTTGATTATAGTGAGGATATGCCGTATTGGGGAGAGCGTCACGAGAGCGACAGCTATCGCGGCGCGGAAAGATCCAGGCGGTTTACTTACGGCGTAGTCAGGGATAAGTATGTAAACAGTGACAGCAACGAGTTATCCCTGGTGATGCTTGGCGCAGTCGGCGGCGGTGATATACTTGCAACCTATGGCATAAAGAACGGCAAAGTGATGATCTATGATGCAAAACGGCAAAAAAACACGGCATATCTCGGAAGCCTTGCTGAGGTGACGGATGCGGCATCGGCAGGGAATGCGGAACCGGCAAGGGTATTTACCCATTGGAGCGGCAATATTTTAAAGAGCATATTTTTCTATATAAAATAGTGACTTGACAAAGATGCCCCGGTGAAAGGAGCAGGTGGAAGTTATGAAGAAAAAATTTCTGATTATTTTGATGGCAGCAATCATTGCCGTAGGTGCGTATCCATGCAGCGCAGAGACGGAAGAGAAATCGGACGCCGAGTTTTCGGTTGTCTGTGATTTGCTTTCCCGTATCGGCATTCCGGCAGCGGCAGATGATGCGGAGCGGAATGCCCCTGTGACAAGAGCGGAATATGCTGAACTTCTGTGCCGGATGCTTTGTATCGATTCTGCGGCGGCAAGCGAAAAACGGTACTTTGCGGACGTTGAGGCGGACAGTGAGATCAATATACTTGCAGAGAGAGGCATATTTTTGGCCGATGGCGAAAACTTTGATCCGGATTCACCAATCAGCGAGCAGGATGTTATTGCATCGCTTGTCAGAGCGCTGGGCTATGAACCCTATGTGCGGGTGCAGGGAAAAGGCATGCAGGAATATGCCCGTGTTGCCAAAAGGATCGGTATGATCCGCGATACCGCACTTTCCGGAAGTGCGTCAAAAGAATATATTTTAAGAGCAATTTATAATACTCTGCATATTGCGCGGTATGAGCTGCAAAGCGTTGCCGGTGATGAGACGGTCTATGGGACAACGGAGCGTGCCGACAATACCATTCTTTCACAGCTTTATGATGTTTACTGGACTTCGGGACAGGTAACGGATAACGGGATTACATCGCTTGCGGGGAAAAGTGATATCGGAGACGGCCGTGCCGTGATAGATGGAGTTCTATATCGGGACACTGACCATACGGCGTCGGACTTTATCGGCTATGATGTTCTTGTTTATTATAAAGCGAAACAGGATCGCGAAAGCCGTGAAATTTTGTGCGTATACCCGGAGAACAGAAACGAGATTTTTGAGTTTGGCGCAAACGGTACGGTATTTGGACTAAAGGAAATATCGTTTTACAAGGAAAACAGCGCGAAAACATGCCGGCGCGGTTTTGATCCGGCAAAGGATACGGTGATTAAAAACGGGGTTGCGTTGAGCGGTAACCTATATCGTGAATTGCAAAATATCGGCAAAAACGCAGCCTTTAAGCTGATCGAAAATGAGTACGGCAAGGTGCTTGTCTGCAGCGAATTTGAAAATGTGCTCGTGAAACTTACTGATCCCGCAAAAGGGCTGATTTATACGGATCATGAGGGAAAATTCAAGGAAATTGACATAAACCGCATCGCGGAAACCGTGCAGATTGTGTCCTTGGGATCCAATCAGCCGCAGGACATTGATTCGGTCAGCAAGGACGCATTGCTTTCGGTGGAAATGTCAGCAGACGGCAGCTATCTGAAAATCTATATCTGCAATAAGCTGGTAAGCGGAACGGTATCAAAAATAACGAAAAAAGACGACACCGTGGTAACCATTGATGATGCCGAATATACGCTGGCAGATGGGTTTGAGGCCAGATATCGCAATTTCGGACTGGGAAGCTGCGGCATGTTTAAGCTTGATAAAGCGGGGCATATCGGTATATGGACGCAGCGTGCGCAGAACGATCCGATGATCGGCTATCTCTATCGAATGGCGTATAAAAACGGGACATTTGATGATGTGCTGATGTTGAAAATATATAACGAGAAAAAAGAGCATGTAACGCTCCAATGTGAAAAAAAGGTGCGTCTAAACGATACGGTTGTCACAGAAAACGAGCTTTTTTCCCGGCTTTGCAAGAGTGAGGGCGAGCTTCAAAGGCAGCTTGTTCAGTATCGGGTGAATACAGACGGAAAACTATGCGAAATACATACTGTTGCGTCTGCGAAGGCGGAACGTACTACGGAAGACGAAATATGGCAGGTCGCGCCAAAGGCACTGAGATATTACAAAAAAGACGGAAGAACCTTTGACGATTTGTACCCGCTGAGTACCTCGACCATCGTATTTTGCGTGCCCGGTGAGAGTATACAGCCGGATGAGGATTTGTTCAGAATCACGAACTATGCGTATTTTGCCGAAAATGAACATTCTGTTGCCCTGTATAAGTTTACGGATGAGAATCCGTATGTCAATATTGCCGTATATTCTTATGCAAACAGGACGGAAGTAGAAGAAGTGCAAAGTTCGGAAATGGATTATAAGACGGACACCATTCTTGTCAACGAAATTTTGCAGGCAGTAAACCCAAAAGGGAATCTTGCATACAAGCTGACCGGACTCAGAAACGGCGGCGCGGTTGAACTGTTCTTTGCCGAGAATGATCCGCAGGGCATCATTGCTACGCTGGGCGGCGGAGACATCATAAGGACAAAAAACAATTATGATAATGAGATTTATCAGGTTGAAAGGGTATTCGATTACAGCGAACAAATGCCCGAATGGAACCGGGGGAAAAATCCGGACGAATACACCTTTTCAAACACGTGGTTTTATGACAAGACAAGGTATGCGTACGGATATCTTGACCGCAAGTTTATTTATTATATAGCGCCGGGCAAAACACCGCGAAGCGTATTTACGGTAAAGGATTTTTATCATCCGGATTATTTTGAAATCTTTACGCAAAACACCGCCGCGGCAAAATTGATTGTTTATGACGGCGCGCGCCGCGGCTATCAGGCGTATAAGGGATCGGTCAATGAGATTGTGGATCGGTATAGCTCGGAGGACGCGTATACCAAGGTGTTCTTGCAGTATAAGGAAGCCGATATTGCAACGATGATTTTTTACAGGTAATAGGGCGCGGCAAAATTGCCCGGCCAACGGCAGAAGATTTTACAGTACAACAAGGAAAGGCGGAAGATCTATGAAATACAGTATCGCTTACAAAACGGAACAAGGGCTTTGCGGTAGTTTTGACGATGTGGATTTATCAAAAGATTCTCATATCGAAAAGGACGGTGCAGTGCTTGACTTTGCATACGGGAAAGATTTTTTTAAAGTAACGATATCGCTTGACGGGGACAAGGTGTCGGAATTAACACACAGCATGACGGTGGGACTTAAAAATTTCAATAACGTGATTATTCCGGACTGCGGAAGATTTTACACGAATCATATTCAGACGGTAGAATTTTGGAGCAGAGATTTTAAGTCGGAGGTCTCCCACGTCAGAACGCCTCTCTATGTATTTTGCGGTCAGGATAACTACGCAGCGCTTGCGTTTGGGGTTGTGGGAGAGGATTATGAAAGAGATTTTATTTGTGCTCAGCCAAGGGTGGAGCGTGCATTGATGGCGTATTATAAAAAGATGACGCTGGAGATCAGAGGACATATCCCCAAAGAATACAGAGCGGAAAGTTTTACAGAGATACTGTATCTGAAAGAGTTTGCAGAGGGCAGCGAGATCGCGTGGACGGAAGTTCTTAAAGAATTCAGCACGACCAGGAGAAGAACGGAAGAGATCGTTTATCCTTACAACAAGGAAGGAATGATGCCGCTTTGGTGCAGCTGGACGGATTGGCACTCGGATGATGTGACCGAGGAGGTTATTCTGGATAACGTACAAAACGGTGTGAAACTGGGAATCAAAAATTATATCATAGACGATGGCTGGTTTGGGCCGGGGCTCGACAGTCCGCTTGATGCTATACTAAATATCGGGGACTGGACAGAGGATCAGACAAAGATCAAGGATTTAAAAAAGCTGACAGGCAAGATCCGTGCGCTTGGCGGAAAATCAGTAATATGGTGCGCGCCGCATGCCGTGGGTGACGGTGCGAAATGCCTGCGCGAACGGAAACCGTATTTGATGACGGACAAGCATGGCGCTCTGATTAAGACGTCAAACAAATTCAACGTTCTTTGCCTGAGAAGTCCCGAAGCGAGAGAAATTATGGCCGACATTTGCGCAAGACTGATTACGGAATATGATACCGATGGGGCAAAATATGATTTATATAATTGTATCCCGGCGGAGGAATGCTGCGGCTGCGGACATACCCATGATACCGATTCGATGATTGTGGCACTTGAGAGGACAATGAAGGCAATATGGGAAAGCGTGCATCGGATAAAACCCGATTATATTGTAGAACTGAAACAAAACTACGGCGGTGCAAAACTCTCGTCATACGGAACCATGATGAGAGCAGGCGATACACCCTATTCGCCGGACGGAAATTTTATGAGGACAGCATATGTTCAGGGCTACACGCCTTATGCAATCAATGATTATCAGACAATTACGGATTTTGATAAACCGCTTGATAACTTCAGAATCATTGCAAAGATGATTACGGTGGGAATCCCCACTTATTCCATGGATATCGGGAATCTGTCTCAGGACAACAAGAAGGTCTTGGGTTTTCTTAACCATTGGTATATTGAAAATATGGTAAACACAGAAACTTATGACCGAAAAGCAGTGAGCGGACTGTTGGACTGCTGGATGATGAAAAAGAAACAGGATGATGAAACCATCTATTTTCTTGTGAATCTTACGCAGAATCTTAAGATTGCGGGAGGAAAATTCCAGATTTTAAACGGCAGCGTAAACCGTGAGGTTTTTGTCAGCGGTGATGGAAAGTATGAGGTTGTGTGCAAAGATATTTTTGGAGACGTTATTTCTGCCGGAATCTGTGACCTGAAGGATGGAATGGTTATCACCAATAAAACGGGATTGGTAATCGGAAAAAGAATTGACAGATAAAATTTCTTGGCTGCGTATGAATTTGATTTGAGGCAGAAACAGGAGGCAGTTAACATGAAGAAAAACGATTTTATGCTCGGATGTAATTACTGGGCTTCCAATGCGGGAACCGAAATGTGGGTAAATTGGGATGAAACCGTAGTTGAAAACGATTTAAAGACGCTCTCTGCATACGGACTGAACTATCTGCGCGTGTTCCCCAATTGGCGGGATTTTCAGCCGGTAAAAGCGATGTATGGGCTGCGCGGCAAAAAGCGTGAATTCAGAATGCAGAACGAGAAATTTCCGGATAATCCGTATTTTTTGGATCGCAGTATGATGGAAAGATTCAAAATCTTTTGCGGCTTGTGCAGCAAATATCATATCAAACTAATCGTTGGACTTTTGACGGGATGGATGAGCGGAAGACTGTTTATTCCGCCGGCGCTGGAGGGGAAAAACCTGTATTCTGACCCGGAGGCGCTCCTGTTTGAGCAGCGGTTTATCAAAGGATTTGTGTCAGAATTTTGCGGTGAGGATGCGATATGCGCCTGGGATCTGGGAAACGAGTGTAATTGTCTTTCCACCCTGGATGACAGGGCGACTGCCGCCAATTGGACTTCAATTATTGCAAATACGATCCGCGCCTATGACAACACGCGGCCTGTCGTGTCGGGAATGCACAGTATCGGTATTGAAAACAACTGGACAATTTTTGATCAGGCGGAGCACACCGATATCCTTACGACTCATCCGTATCCGTTGTTTGTCAAGCATTGCTTAAAAGACGGATATTCTGAAATCCGTACACTTTTGCATGCAACGTGTGAGACCATGTATTATCAGTGGATTGGAAAGAGAGACTGTCTGGTTGAAGAAATCGGCACCCTTGGACCGATGCTCTGCAGTGATGAACTTGCGGCAGACTTTTTGAGAGTAAATTTGTTTTCTAATTGGGCCAATGGAGCAAAGGGCGTTTTGTGGTGGTGCGGCTTTGATCAGACAGGACTTGAACACGCACCGTACAGCTGGTTTATGATGGAGCGGGAACTCGGATTATTTACAAGAGATTTAGAACCTAAGAAAACGGCGGCGGTCTACCAAGAATTTTCAGAATTTTTATCCGGTGTCACGATCCGTGATGCGGAGATTGACGGGATTTGTATCACCACGCATGAGCAGGATCAATGGGGGGCAGCCTATGCATCCTATATCCTTGCCAAGGAGGCCGGGGTCAATATAGGATTTGCTCATTGTACGCAAGAACTGCCGCAAAGCAGCATATATCTTATGCCGTCAATAAGCGGAACAGAGGTTATTTCTCTTGAAAAGTATGAGGAACTGAAAGCGCGCGTCCGGGACGGTGCTGTTTTGTATATTTCCAATAACGACGGGATTTTGTCGGAGTTTTCAGCCCTTTGCGGTATATCTGTCAGGGACGGAGGAAGATCCGCCGGTGAGACGGAAACCATGCACTTAAAAAATGAAACCATTGCATTGAAACGGACGCGGAAGTTCTTGATGGAGGAGTGCGGTGCGCAGGTTCTTGCGCGAAACGATGCCGGTGAGATTATGTTTGTAAAATACGGTTACGGAAAGGGAACTGTCTACTACCTGAACTTTCCTTTGGAGACAATGCTGCTTCATGAATCAGAGGCATTTGAGAAAAATCACTATAAAATATACAGTGAAATATTTAAGGATCTAATTTCTGAAAAAGTGCTAACGGTGGATGAGCCGTCGATCGGTATTACGTATCATAAAGAAAAAGATGGCGTTGTCGCTGTCTTGATTAACTATGCGACCAGGGAACAACGGCCGCGGCTTAAAACCAAGAATGGATGGAAAATCGACGAGGTCATTTACGGAGACTGTGAGCGCATTCCGGCGTGTGCGGCTTTGGTTGTAAGAGTCCGTAAGGACGGCGCAGACGGCACGGCACGGTGAACAAGGGAAACAAACCAAATCTATAACCCACGGTGCAAATTGTTGCATTGTGGGTTATTTTTTGCAGAAGGGAGTAGAAAAGATGTATGGCCTTGAGGATGGCAGAGTATAGCTTGCAAAATACAACGAAAAATCAAATAACATAGCGAAAATATGCTTGGGTAATCTTACTCCGAATGAGGTGCTTGATACGTGATGAAGGAAAACCGGCCTGTTTCGGTACTGTAAAATTCAATGACCTTATTGACATATATTAAAATACATCGTATAATTATAGCGATAGAATAGTATAATTGTAGCGATAAAAATGTATCATAAGATTATAATGTTTATATAAGGGGTTGATTTTATGAATATCAGACCGTCAGCGGCAATCAGAAACAATTATAATGATATTTCCAACTATTGCAAAGAAACAGGAGAACCCGTGTATCTTACAAAAAACGGTGAAGGCGATTTGGTGGTTATGGATATTGAGGCTTTTTCAAGACGTGAAAAGATGCTTAAATTAAGAGAGGAACTCATTGCCGCAGAAGAAGAAAGACTTATGGGTAAAAAAGGTTATTCGGTTGATGAACTTGACAAAATGCTTGGCGATGCAGTATCAGGGGTGAGCCATGTCGGATAAGAAGTATAAAGTTATAGTTTCGGATAAGGCCGCATCAAGGCTTGTAAATCATGTCAGGTTTTTAGCAAATGTTTCACCGGATGCCGCTAAACGACTTCATCGGGATATTATCATCGAAATAAGAGATTTGGAGTTTATGCCTGAAAGTTATCCATGGCTTAACTGTGATGAGATTCCTGCAAATAAATACAGAAAAAAGCTTGTGGCCAAAAGATATCTTTTAATTTATCAAATAAAGGATAACACGGTTTATATTGATAATGTTTTAGATTGCAGACAGGATTACAAATGGTTATGATAAAGTAAATAAACAAACGGGAGCAATTGAGTGTAACAGCTTAATTGCTCTTTGAAATTATAATATCATACTTTGGAATGATGACAAAAGCCAAAATGTGTGCTACAATCAAAAAGATTATAAGTAATGTCTACTGAATAAATAAAAAACAGCAAAACTACTGACATTTCAGGCTA
>OLOI01000239.1_pt1 | contig 58276 bp, 54 predicted proteins | sample 1672131 | NCBI WGS metagenome assembly OLOI01 (sample SAMEA3136651, study PRJEB25190) | human gut metagenome
TATAAAATTTTCAATGTTCTTTCAATTTAGCCTTGACTTTTTATTTGCAGGCTTATAATCTGATTAGAAATTAAAGTACGTTTAAAACTATTTTTTACCGATTTTGACGCTTTAGTTTTTGAAGGGCCTGAATTAAAAATTCTACTTGTAATAGCACCTACAAATTCTCTTCCCGCATTTTCAACTACATCCATCACATTATTAGCAACTTTATCATAATTCGTCTGCAAAATCACTCAGATAATCTTTTGTTGTATATTCCTGACCTGTTGCAGATGTTGCTGCCCACGTCAAAAATGTACCTACAGCCGCACCTATCAGTGCCGGAATTACTACATTCCAAAACTGACCATTCTCATCTTCCCTATAAACAGGATTATGTTAAAAAGGTACTCGGGTTCTACCGTTTACTCCTTTTCTGCGGCAGGTTCATGGTTTCTCTTTACAATGTAAGCATATCAAAAAAAGCAGAAGATATCTAATCCTTTTAGAATAAATATCTTCTGCTTTAAGTTAATGACATTGTTATTGGCATCCTTTTCAGGTAAACCGCCTCTTATCTCTTTCATGACTTTCTCCCCCCTGGCATAACCAAATCTTTTTGAGGCAGCAGCCAATTCTGCTGCCTCTTAATTATATCATCTCCTTTTGCGCTTTGAAAAGATATGCCAGTACATTAAATCGTATGTTTAGAGTGTCAGGCACCAATGTATTTTTCCATCTTGTGGCACACCACCTTTTATTTCTTCCATAACTTCAGCTCCTACATTGGTATCTGTTCTTCTGGTTTATTGTCCTCTAATTCAATATGCCACTCTGCCATTTTCATTACAAAATAATTTTTATCAACATGTCCATAAAAAACATTTTCACCGCACATCTCTCTCTTATCTTCTAAATATATTCTGATGACATCATGCCGTTGAAACAAACATCGCCACATCATAATAATAAAAGGCAATCCTGAAAACATTGCACACAAAAAAGAAATTCGTTCGCTCCATGCTTCTACCGGAAATGGTGATTGCATAAAGGAATCTTTTATTCTTCTGGGGCAAAAAACTGCACATGCATTTGTTTCTTTCCAGGTTTCTTCCGTCCTTTTATCTAATTGTCCTTGCCCTTTATGTACAATTCTTTTCGTCTTGAATTTATCCCACTCAATTATTTTTTCTTTCTTACTTTTATTGATAACTGTAATTCCTCTCGCATCCAACCGATAAACAATATTATTCGCTGTTGTTAGTGCAAAAAAGGTTACCTTCATCATTCCAGTAATAAAGAAAAGGAAAAAAAGCATAGCTCCTATTGTTCCTATGTCCAATTGTCCACGTATTAGTTCCATCCGACCATCATATATCATCTTCGCTATACATCCTAAGCATACGAACAGAATAACAATATAAAGTAGCTTTTCTTTCAGACTATCTTTTCCCGATCTTATTTCCATTTGAGTCTCCTACGTCTCACTGCTCAAGAGATATTGAAATACTGACAATATCTCTTGAGCATCCATTAATGCCCAGTACACTTATAATCACATATATATGCGACTATAATAAATACGTCCTCTATATCTATACTGTATTTCATGATAGGCTATTCTTCCTCTTTTCACAAGCCGATTTCTCAACACTTTATAATCATTATTAACTTTTGAATTTTTCCTGCTCGCTGATGTTTTTCTTGCTTGCTTTCCTGCAGAAGTAATTAGTGAATATGCCATTTCAAATGGTGCATTTATAGCCGTTTCTATTACTTTTTCTTTAAGCAACTCTTCTTTCAATAAACCTAATTTCCCATATTTTGCAACATCTGGCGTAGCCAAAGACAATATAGCAGAACCTAGACTTTCTTTTGTGTTTCCGCCCTTTATAAATTCTCCTATAACAGAAACTCCTTTGCTTACTCCACCTTTAATCACATCCTTATACACATAGAATCTACTTACCTCTTTTATCTCCCAAGCTGGTATAATCGCACTTAATGCCCCAACTGCAGCATCTACAACAGCATCTTTCCATCCATAATCCTGGCCTGTCACCTTTGACGCAATAAATGAAATACCCACATTAGTTACTGCACCAATGATACCCATTGCTACAAACTGTGCAATCTCGCCATCATCGTCTTTCTTATTTACAGGATCATTGTCACCGTACACATATAAGTTCTTATCCCACAACGACATCGGATTGTCTAACATGATGGAGATATCATCCGCACTGATAAACCTGCAGATCTCTGGCTGATAGTATCGGCTCTTCAGATAGTACATCCCCGTCTCTTCATCATAATAGTACCCCTTAAATCTGTACGGGTTGTCCTTACCAAGTGTCTCTGCCAGGCTGCCTGTGATTCCCAATAGTCTTCCCCAACTGTCATATCTGTAGTTTACTACAGCCGCGCCATTGGCGTCAACCAGTCCTGTGATCGTCATCAGGCCGTCACGGATATAATAGTAATCGGCCCCTTTATAACGGATCGCCATCAGCTGGCCGCTGCCGTCATACAGATAATGTTGCCATGCCATCATCACGACAGCCCCAGCCCGGAATTCCAACTGCATTCTCGAATTTTCAGAAACAGGTTTTCTGCATTGAGTTCTGCTTTTCTCAGACATTCTTTCTTACATGTATTCTTACATTTGAAGAATATCTTGTCTAATTTTCTTAGTTTTCGTGATATTGAAGTCATTATATTCCTTTTTCAAAGAATGTCAATAGTTATTTCTTATATTTTCAGAAATTATTGACGAGTTTCTGGGATAATGGTATAATAATCTCAGAAAACGAAAAGGCATGAAGCTCTCAGTATCCCAGATGCTTCATTTCGATCAGCCGAAACAGTATCTATGTTTCGGTTATGACTGTTCTTTATAAGGATACTGATATTTCACAAGACAACTGATGATGATAGAAGGAGATTTTTTCAATGAAGAGCACTGTAGGTGAAACCTTAAGAAAATGTAGAATTGCAGCGGGGAAGTCCGTGCGGGAAATGTCTGAATTACTGACTGCCAATGGTTTTAAAGCATCCGAGAAGACAATTTACAGCTGGGAGAACGGCAACAGCCAGCCCACCCCTGACGCCCTTTTAGTCATGTGCCGTGCCTACGGTGTCGAAGATGTCCTCGGCACATTTGGCTACGCACCTGAGAAACCAACCACCATTGCCGCTCATTTTGACGGTAATGAATTTACACCTGAACAGATTGAGAAGATTAAGGCTTTTGCCGCCTTTATCAAGTTCGATGATCAAAGGAAGTGATTCACCTGAATACTTATGAAGAATTATTGCAGGATGCCGATGATGAACAGGTACACGTTCATGAATCTGTTGACCTGAACGGAGACAGCACCGGAGAGAAACGTCTGAACGGTCTCTATGTAGATGGCCATATTGCGCTGGATTCACAGCTGAAGACCACCGCAGAGAAGACCTCTATTCTTGCCGAAGAAATGGGCCATCACTTTACAAGCGTCGGTGATATTACCGATTTGAAGAATGTGAACAGCCGACAGCAGGAATTGGATGCCCGCCTGTGGGGATATAACCGTCTGATCGGACTGCGCGGTATTATCCGTGCCTTTGAACATCACTGCCAGAACCGCTATGAGATGGCAGAATATCTGGATGTTACGGAAGATTATCTCGAAGAAGCCCTGGCCTGTTACCGAAGCAAATACGGCGTTTATACCGTTGTTGATAACTATACGATTTACTTTATTCCCAATATAGCTGTTGCGAAACGTTTTTAGAAAATATGGTATTAAGGTACCTAACAATCCGAAAACTTAAAATTTTTGCCCTAATTTACATATTGTAATACCACATAACATATGCTATAATGCCAGTAGGCAAAAAGATAATGCTATTCCATAGTGAACAGCAACGAAAAACCCTCGGAGTGCCATCCGAGGGTTTTTCTATTCCTAATTCTTGTGTGGAAAGGTTTGAATCCACAGGCTAGTTACCGGCTATTTGTCGCCATCTAACCATTTGATGATGTAGTGGCAAACTACACCAGCCGCAACAGCGACAATAAAAGATAATGCTAAATCCATGGTGAACACCTCCGTTCTGTACCAGTATAGGAGGCGGTAACATTGCTAGTATATCATATGTTGCTTTGTGGTTCTATAATTTTGTGTCCTATATATAGTTTTTATCTTAATGAAAAATTAAACTTAATTAAGAAGTCTAAATCTACTGTAACCAGGCCGGATATGATAGACTATGAGTTGTGTAAAATACAATTCATGGAGGAAAAAATGAGCAGAATATACAACGCCTTAATTGAACTTGTTGCAGCAGCAGTTTTTATAATTCCGCTTTGGGGTATATATGAGAAGTTTTTCTTTCAGAGCTGGAAACGAACGATGGTTTATATGATCTTTGGATTTTATCTGGCAGTAGTATTAGCATTAGTGGGATTCCCGAATATTACGATGTTGCAAATAGAGTTTACAGTGAGTCTGATTCCGTTTATTTATATGTTGTCAGATCTTGTTAATGCGTGTTTAAATGTGCTTTTATTCGTTCCGTTTGGTTTCTTTTTACCAATGTTATGGAAAGAGTTCAGAAGTATAAAAAGTGTTGCCCTGGCCGGAATTGTTGCAACGTCTTTTATTGAGATTTCTCAACTTTTTACTGGCAGAGCAACTGATATAGATGATATCATTACAAATAGTATCGGTACTTTGATCGGTTACTTTATTGTACGTTTTGTAACAAAAAACTTTACAAAGCGAACTTTATCAGATTCAAAAATTAATGATTTTTATTTGATCTGTGGTTCAGTAGGTGTTATTATGTTTTTTTTACAGCCATTTGTCTCAACATGGTTATGGGGAATACTTTTATGATAAGACCGGACATCAGTTTCAATAAGGAGTGAGCGAACATGACATTACAGCAATTAACCTATTTAGTTACGGTTGCGGATTGTGGGAATATTACGGAGGCTGCAGAAAAGCTTTTTATTTCACAGCCGTCGCTTAGTGCAGCAATTCATAATCTTGAAAAAGAGATGGGAGTGACTGCATTTACAAGGTCTAACAAAGGCGTTACTGTTACAAGAGAAGGCGAAGAGCTATTGTCTTTTGCAAGGATGCTCTTAGAGCAGGCTGACAATATGAAAGAACATTTTGGAAATGGAGAGAGAAGAACACCGAAGTTTTCTGTGTCTTGTCAGCATTATTCATTTGCGGTAAATGCTTTTGTTGATCTGATCAAAGAATATGATGCAGACCAGTATAGTTTTATTATAAGAGAGACACAGACGGGCGAGATCATTGAAGATGTGGCAAGCGGAAAAAGTGAGATTGGGGTTCTTTATCTTTCGGAACACAATGAAGATGTGATTTTGAAGCTGATAAAGAATAATCAGTTGAAATTTGAGGAAATGTTTGTTGCAGAACCGCATGTATTTATCTGTAAAGATCATCCACTGGCAGAAAAAGAAATGATTTCCATGGAAGATTTACGATCATATCCGTATCTTGTTTATGAACAGGGAAATAATAATTCGTTTTATTTTTCAGAGGAATTTATAAGCATGCTTGATTTTCCGAAGAGTATACAGGTAAGAGACAGGGCAACCTTATTTAACCTAGTGATCGGATTAAACGGATTCACAGTAAGCAGTGGTGTGATCGACCAGAAATTAAATGGAAGCAGTATTATAGCGAAGCCATTAGATGTTGATAAAACGATGAGGATCGGTATTATTAAAAAGAAAAATATTATTTTCAGTCGTTATGCATCTTATTATGTAGAGGCGCTGAGAAGGCATTTGTAAAAAATAAAGAGCAGGGATTTCGGCATAATGAAATCCCTGCTCCTTCTTTTACTAGCAGAAGAATTCTTTTGCAGCTCGTACCAGATACTCAGTATCTTTCACACCTGCAGTCTCATAAGGGGAATGCATTGCCAACTGCGGAAGTCCGATGTCAACGGTATTGAGCGCAACCTGAGTGTTGGAAATATTTCCAAGGGTAGAGCCACCGGCCATATCAGAACGGTTTGTGAATGTCTGAACCGGAACATCTGCCCGCTTACATAGGTCGCGGAACATGGCAGCAGATACGGCGTCCGTACAGTACTTCTGGTTTGCATTGAATTTCAACACGATTCCTTCGTTCAGGTAAGGACGGTTTGTCGGATCTGCTTTCTCTGTATAGTTTGGATGAACCGCATGAGCATTATCCGCAGAGATCATAAAACTGTCTGCAAGATGGACACGATAATCTTCTCCATCATATCCAAGTGCTTCGTGAACACGGATCAGTGTGTCAAAAAGGAACGTGGATGCGGCGCCCTGTTTCGTACCGCTTCCAACTTCTTCATTATCCAGAACACAGTGTACAGCCATACATTCTTTTTTCTCACCGGAAAGAAAACCTTGAAGTGATGCGAAGGCACACTGCAGGTCATCAAGTCTGCCGCTGGAAATGAATTCCTCAGAAGCCCCCCAGATGGAACCTTCCTGTCGGTTATAAAGGAATAGATCATGACCGAGAATTTCATCTTTTTCTACCCCGGCAGCTTCAGCAATCTGTTCCATAAAAGTTCCTTTAGGAGAACCACAGCCATAAAGCGGAAGAAGATCTTTCTGTGCGTTGTAGTTGTAACCGCTATTGATCTCACGGTTCATGTGAATCGCGAGATTCGGGATCATAACAAGATCCCGGTCAATATTGACGAGTTTGCTCGTGAATTGTCCGTTTGTCTTATCTTTTATTATAACGCGTCCGGCAACAGAGAGCGGACGGTCAAACCAGGGTGCACAGAGCATGCCACCATATTTTTCTACATTTAATTTCACATAATGTTTTTCCACTTCGATCTCCGGATTCTCTTTGATCTTAAAGGTCGGAGAATCACTATGACTTGTCAGAATGTGCATCTTGTCAATACCATTTTCCGGAATTGTAAACGCAATCAGGGAAGAGTCATTTCGTGTAACAAAATAGTGTTTGCCGCATTCTATATTCCAACGCTGATTTTCCTTTAGTTCAGTAAAATCAACTGCAAGAAGCTCTGATTTCATCTGTTGAACTGCATGAAACGCTGTGGGACTCTTTTGAAGAAATTTTAATAGTTCTTGAGAAACTGAATTGTTCATAGATATTTCCTTCTTTCAAATTGTTTTAAAAATCTTTTTTTGCTGATATATTTACTTTTTAGGATAGGGCAAATCAGAGAGAAATACAAGGCGGAAAAGCATAATAAAAACTTTTTATTTAAGAAGAATTTCACAACATACTGTTTTAAAATGTGCTATAATCTAATTTGGAATGTCAGAGATTCCATTGGAGGAGTACGAATGAAAAAAATATCTTTGAAAATAAAATTAACACTAAAATATACAGGGTGCATATTCGTGGCAACAGGCATTGCGTTGTTTCTTGCTACAGTGATAAGTGGAACAGATGCGCAGTCAGCAAAAGCGATGGCGAAGGTGGTACTTCCAATCGTTTTCATCGCATCTCTTGCAATTGGATACTTTCTGGTAAGAGAGGTTCTGAAACGGACTGCAGATATGGCAGAGTCAGCGGCGGAAATCTGTAGAACAAAAGATTTCTCCAGACAGTTGGAACTGGAAGAATCTGATGCGGAATTGGAGAGACTGCAGCTGACATTGAATGAATTACTTGAGGATGTGCGCGAGGAGGGACATTTTGCAGAAAATGTTGTACAGGAGATGTGGATGCCGGTCAGTGTGATCCTTACACGAAGCGCATGGTGCCTTGGCGACTGGCGACTGTCCCAGCGTCAGCGCTGGCAGATTGAACTGGTGCAGAAGAAGGCACAGATTCTTTCAGATTTTATTCAGGAAGTCTCATTTTTTGCAAAGGCAGATCAGGGATGCCAGCCGGCTTATAAAAAACGCATGAATATCAGTGAACTGACAACAGGAATTATAGAAGGTCAGATCAGCAGACTTCAGGAGGCAGATGAACCGGTGCAGATAGACTATGAGATTGAACCGGAGATTTACGCAGAAGTGGATGAGAACTGTTATCGGAAGATGTTGTTAAATCTGCTGGAGAATTCCATTGATTATAGCCGGGAGATTGGACTGATCAAAGTTGTTGTTGAAAGCAAAGGCAGTGAATTTACCTGTAAGATTGCAGATGCGGGAATTGGAATTTCGGAGACGGATCTGCCGCACGTATGGGATCGGTTTTTCAGAGGAGATCCTTTAGGTGCTGGAGAAGGTCATTTTGGACTGGGACTTTCTGTTGTAAAATGGATTGCTGAAGTACACGATGGATGGGTGGATGCAGAAAGTATCCTGGGATCCGGAAGCTGCTTTACAGTGGGGATGCCGTGCGAACCGAAGCCAGAGGCAGAAGAAGTGTCAGAGGAAGAGAAGACAGTTGATGCGCTGTTAGAAGGAATTGATGGAGCGGACGAAACAGAAGAGGAGACGGATGCAGATCTGACTACAGAAGCAGAAGGAGCAGTTGCGACAGATGCAACTACAGAAGAAGCTGAGACAGAAGTAACATCTGAAATAAATGAAACGGCTGAGACAGAAGGAGTTACAGAAATAAATGCGGCGACTGAAACAGAGGCAGTGACCGAAAACAGAGATAGCTCAGAAGAGTCCGAAGCTTTGGGTGAGACAATCGCGATGCCTGTGATTACAGAGGACACAGAGGAACAGTCATCAGAGAATTTTGTGCCGGATGCAGAGAAAGATGAAACCGATGTAAAGAGTGAAAATTCGTTCAGGAAAATCAAAATTTGTTTATCAAAAATCAAAAGCTTTCTTGAGGAAGAAGATGACGAAGAAGATGACGAAGAAGATTCAGACGAAGACGAAGAAGCTTTAAATGAATGCGAAGTGATTCCATTTAAAAGCAAAGAGGATTCAGATGAAAAATAAAGAGGAGGACTTCTGACGTGAAAGACGTAGCAACAATGAAGGTGGAATTAAAGAAACTTATTGATACAGCTGCAGGAAGAATTCCGGCAGATCTGGTGATTAAAAATTGTAAGATTGTAAACGTATTTTCAGGAAAGATCCAGGAAGGAGACATTGCATTTTCAGGTAATCAGATTGCAGGTATCGGTGAGTATGAAGGCGTGAAAGTGATTGATGCAGAAGGAAGATATGCAGCGCCAGGATTTATCGACAGCCACATCCATATTGAATCTTCTTATGTAAGTCCTGAAGAGATTGGACGCCTGTTAGTTCCACATGGAGGAACAACAATTATGGCAGACCCACATGAGATCGTAAATGTATGTGGAATCGCTGGTCTGGACTATATGATGAAAGCAGCTGAGAACACAGTGCTTGATGTGAAATATGAGCTGCCATCCTGTGTACCGGCTACACCATTCGAGCATTCAGGTGCGGTGATCGATGCAGAAGCAATGAAAGAGCCGATCACAAGAGAAGGAATTGCTGGACTTGGTGAATTCATGAATTTCCCGGGCGTGATCAATGCGGCAGACAGTGATCTGGATAAGATCATTGTAGCAAAACAGGAAGGCAAATTTATTGATGGACATGGACCAGGAATCACAGGGAAAGAATTGAATGCATATGCGGCAGCAAGAATCGCAGCTGATCATGAATGTTCTACCGTAGAAGAGATGAGTGATCGATTGGAGAGAGGAATGTACATTTTGCTTCGTCAGGGATCAGCATGCCATAACCTTCGAACACTGCTTAAAGGTGTGACAGCAGAGAACAGCAGAAGATGCCTGCTCTGTTCTGATGACCGTCAGCCGAAGACAATCCTTCACGAAGGACATCTTGATAATCATTTGCGTATCTGTGTAGAGGAAGGTCTTGATCCTGTGACAGCAATTCGTATGGCAACACTTAACGCAGCAGAATGCTTTGACCTGAAAGACAGAGGAGCAATTGCACCGGGATACCGTGGGGATGTTGTTCTTCTGGATGATCTGAAAGATTTCCATGTAAACCGTGTATTTGTAGAAGGTGCTCTGGTGGCAGAAGAAGGAAAATATCTGCCGGAGATCAAAAAATGTGATATTTCTTCCGTTAAGGGAAGTGTGATCGTAAAAGATTTCTCCAAAGAGAAATTTAAAATGAATTTGAAATCAAACAAAGTAAATGTAATCAAGATTCTTCCGGGTGGAGTTGTAACAGCGAAAGATACAGCAGAGATTGAGTTGGATGCAAATGGAGAGTTCGTAAGAAATCCAGAAGTTGATCTTGTGAAAGTAGCTGTTGTTGAGCGTCATCAGGGAACAGGAAATGTAGCTTGTGGATTCCTGAAAGGATACGGAATCAAAGAAGGTGCTGTAGCACTTTCAGTGGCTCACGATTCTCATAACATCATTGTTGTTGGAGTTAATGATGAAGAGATGGAATTTGCCGTGAACAGTCTGATCGAGCAGGAAGGTGGTATTGTTCTTGTGAAGGAAGGAAAAGTGATCGAGAGCATGCCAATGCCGATTGCCGGACTGATGAGTGATCAGAGCGGAGAATGGGTAGATCAGAAATTAACAGACATTCATGAAAAAGCATACGAAGAACTTGGAATCTGTGGAGATGTGGAGCCGGTAATGACACTGTGCTTTATGTCACTTGCAGTAATTCCGGAGATTAAGCTGACAGACATGGGATTGTTTGATGTGACAACATTTTCATTCATTCCTGTAGAAGTTGAATAATGAAGTTAAAAATCAAAGAAAACACCATTGACGTACTGCATGTATTTTGCTATACTTTAATAGTTAAATAAATACGGCGCAGTAGCCAAGCGGTAAGGCGTGGGTCTGCAACACCCTGATTCACCGGTTCAAATCCGGTCTGCGCCTCTGAAGAACCTGAAACTGATTTGTTTCAGGTTCTTTTTTTGAGCACCTACGCCAACAATCTCAGAGATAGAAAAAACTCATGTGAGTTCGTTAAAAGAAATTCACATGAGTTTTTCTTTAAAACAGTCCTTATTTATTTTCCCAGTTCTTTTTATAAATCAGATACAGCGGAAGTCCGACAAAGATCATACCACCGAGCATATTTCCAAGTGTAACCGGAATAAAGTTTGCAAGGCTGTGAAGTGGTGTCAGTGTTGCAATCTGTTCAGCTGTAATTCCGTAAGCTTCTTCTGCTTTCGCAACATAAGCCGGATTAAGGGAAGCAAGGATACCAGCCGGGATATAGAACATATTGGCAACGCAGTGTTCGAATCCGCCGACTACGAAGGCACAGATTGGGAAGAAAATTGCCCATACCTTACCGGCAATATCTCTTGCGGAAGTAGCCATCAGTACTGCAAGACATACCAGGATATTACATAAGATTCCGGAAGTGATTCCCTGCAGTGGTGAAATTGCGATCTTTCCAACAGCAACTTTGATTGTATAAGCACCGAGAAGTCCGCCTGAGTAGTTCAGGTTTCCACTGTATACAATGAGTAGATCCACGCAAAGAGCACCGATCAGGTTACTGAAAAATACGATGAAAAGATCTCGGAATAATCCGCCCCATGTGACACGTTTGTCAAACACGTCCATGATGATTAGACAGTTTCCGGTAAAAAGTTCGCCGCCAAGAAATACGATGAGCATCAGTCCGACAGGGAAGATACATCCGGCAAGAGCTCTTGCTACGCCAACATTTTCTACTGCGTGTGCTGCTGTGCTGCTTGTGGCACCGCCGAAAGCAATAAACGCACCGGCCATGATGCCGAGCAGAATCATTTTTCCAAGTGGAAGACGGGTTTTGTTCTCGCAGGCCTTGATACTCAGATCAATGACTTCTGCGGGAGTGTTAAAATGATTGTCCATGATATAACTCCTTATTCTTTTGTAATTCGGCAGCTCTCCTGCTGTGAATGGTAACACAGTAAGAGAACTGCCGTTGTTATATTGCTATTCGTCAAGAATTTAACGAGAATATTTTATACTAGAAAATATTGGATTTCAAGAGAGGAAAGGCATGTTTATATATAGATACAAAATTCGAGATTTTTATTGCTTTAGGACAGTTATTTGTACGGTTTATAAGCATCCGTAAGCAATAGTAATTATGCAAAATATGTTTATAAAGTTATTCACCTGGAAAATTTTAGAAAAATATTGTTTTGTGTAGAAAAAAGATATCCTCATTTTATCAACAAAAAAGATGAGTTACGAACAAAAAACACATTGAAATTTCAAGTGCATCAAATTATTCTATATCTACTTCTGGCCGGGAGTAAAAAACAGAAGGAGAAACACTATCGGATATCTTTTTCCAGGGGAGCGTAGTGCATGTTATTCGGCTGATATGTTATTAAGACAGTATAAAAGAGTAAGAAGAGAATTAGGAAAAAAGTTTCATTATCGAGACATAAAAAAGTATATACGATAGTTCTATTTGAAAAAAGTAATAGTGTTTTCAAGAGTTTTTCAAAGGACATTTATGAAGAAATCTATAACATCTGCCGGAACAGCGAAAGGATGATGGGGATGTTTTCAAAAGAACTGGAAATATTGGATCGTAATACAGTAAAACTAATGATTGACGAGTTGGATGAGGCTCTTGGAGAGGAAAGGGAAAAAGTAAAAGCAATAAAGCAGGAAAGGGAAACACTGAAAGCGGAGAAAGAATCACTGGAGGCAGAAAAGGAACTGATCCGGTTGAGGGCAGAACTGGAAAAACTGAGAAAATAGATGAAATACATAGTGATATCAGTTGTTTCTTATTTACTCTGCGCTCCTGGAGTGTTATAATAACTGTTAAGACTGCCGGGAGGCATCTGTTTGAAGATTCTGATAATAGAAAAAGATAGAAGAATTATTTGAAGGAGTAAATGGTATGGAACTGACAACAATTCGTGAGTTATTTAAGAACAGAGAGGGATATCTGGACAAAGAGGTAACAGTTGGAGGCTGGATTCGAAGCATTCGAGATTCTAAGACATTCGGATTTATCGTATTGAATGATGGATCTTATTTTGATACATTACAGATTGTATATCATGATAAGATGGAGAACTTCGCTGAGGTTTCCAAGCTGAATGTAGGAGCAGCAATCATTGTTAAGGGTACACTGGTAGCGACACCACAGGCTAAGCAGCCATTTGAAATCCAGGCAGAAGAGGTTGTGATCGAAGGAGCATCTGCGCCAGATTATCCACTGCAGAAGAAGCGTCACAGTTTTGAGTATCTTAGAACAATTTCTCATCTCCGTCCGAGAACAAACACATTCCAGGCTGTATTCAGAGTTCGTTCTCTGGCAGCATATGCGATTCACCAGTTCTTCCAGGACAGAGGATTTGTATATGTACACACTCCGCTGATCACAGGAAGTGACTGTGAGGGTGCAGGAGAGATGTTCCGTGTTACAACACTGGATATGGACAATGTTCCGAAGAATGAGGATGGAACTGTAGATTATACACAGGATTTCTTTGGGAAAGAGACAAGCCTTACAGTAAGCGGTCAGCTTAATGGTGAGACTTATGCACAGGCATTCCGCAATATTTATACATTTGGACCGACATTCCGCGCAGAGAATTCTAACACAACAAGACATGCGGCAGAGTTTTGGATGATCGAGCCGGAGATCGCATTTGCAGATCTTGAAGATGATATGGAACTGGCTGAGGCTATGTTGAAGTATGTGATCAACTACGTACTTGAGAATGCACCGGAAGAGATGAACTTCTTCAACTCTTTCGTTGATAAGGGACTTCTTGACAGACTTCATAATGTAGTGAACTCTGACTTTGCACGTGTAACATACACAGAGGCAGTAGAGATCCTTGAGAAGAACAATGATAAGTTTGATTATAAAGTATCCTGGGGATGCGACCTTCAGACAGAGCATGAGCGCTATCTGACAGAGCAGGTATACAAACGTCCTGTATTCGTTACAGATTATCCGAAGGAAATCAAAGCTTTCTATATGAAGATGAACGAAGATGGTAAGACAGTAGCAGCTGTAGACTGTCTTGTACCGGGAATCGGAGAAATCATCGGAGGAAGCCAGAGAGAGGATGATTATGACAAGCTTCTTGGAAGAATGAAAGAACTTGGACTTAAGGAAGAAGATTATGGATTCTACCTTGATCTGAGAAAATATGGTTCTACAAGACATGCAGGATTCGGACTTGGATTCGAGAGATGCGTAATGTATCTGACAGGAATGTCCAATATCCGTGACGTCATTCCGTTCCCAAGAACAGTAAACAACTGCGAACTGTAATAATATAAAGAAGTTTTAGAGTGTTATTCACACATGAACAGTAAAGTGTGTGGATAACACTCTTTTTTTCTATATCGAATGTGGAAAACCAGTCCGGTTTATCGTTTGAAGTGAAAGACTGCAAAGAATAAGAAAGTTATAGATAACTAACCTGGTTTTAACATTATTTAAAAGGGATTTTAATAAAATTTTCGCTATTTAACATAGATTTAACATAACTTCACAGAGTTTTTTATAAAGCCATGATAATCTCGGATATGTAAAGAAGAAAAAAGCACTGCGTTTGAAAAACAGATGCAAGACAGTGATTTGTAATTGAAAACAGACATGAGAGAGGATCTGGAGGAAGAAAAATGAAGGAAAACATACAGATTGTTTTCGGGCTGCTTGGTGGCCTGGCGGTTTTTATCTATGGAATGAATATGATGAGTGAATGTCTTCAGAAAGCGGCAGGAGAAAAAATGAAGAAAATCCTGTCACTTTTAACGAGAAATCCTGTAATGGGAGCACTTGCGGGAATGCTTGTTACAGCCGTACTGCAAAGTTCAAGTGCAACGACGGTTATGGCGATTGGTTTTGTAAGTGCAGGACTGATGACACTGCCACAGGCAATTTCTATTATTTTTGGTGCCAATATCGGTACAACAATGACAGCACAGCTGATTGCATTTAAGTTAAGTGACTACATTTATGCAATCATTTTTATTGGATTTATCGTATATTTTATCTCTAAATCAGAACGTGTAAAAAATATTGGTATGACGATTTTTGCGTTCGGTTTACTGTTCCTTGGAATTGAGACGATGGGAACAGTTATGAAACCATTAGCATCAAGCCCTATTTTCACAGAACTGATCGGCAAAGTGGCAGACATTCCGATTCTTGGAGTTGCTGTTGGTGCATTAATGACTCTTGTAGTACAGAGTTCCAGTGCTACAATCGCAGTGCTCCAGAATTTTGCGGCTCAGCCAGGAGCTGATGGAGTGACAAGTATCATCGGTCTGGCAGGTGCAATTCCGATTCTTTTCGGTGACAATATCGGAACAACGATCACAGCACTTCTGGCAAGTATTGGTCAGCCGAAGGATGCGAAGAGAACAGCACTTGCACACTGTATCTTTAATATTTCAGGATGCTTCCTGTTTATCTGGTTCGTAAAACCACTGGCAGCATTTATCCAGTATATTTCCCCTAAGGGACCGGAGATTGAAGTGATCTCCAGACAGATTGCCAATACACATACATTTTTCAACCTTGTGATGACGCTGATCTGGGTACCGCTTGTTGGAGTTATGGTGAAAATCGTAATGCGTCTGATCCCGGACGGAGAAGTGAAAGAAGTCAATGCAGTGCAGCCAAAATTTCTTGATAACAAACTGATCAGTCAGCCTACAGTTGCATTACAGCTTGCAGTAAGAGAATTGATGAATTGCGGAGAGCAGGTAGGCGTGATACTGAAAAAGGCAGCAGAAAAGATTGATAGTGGAGATGGTGCTTCTGTTGAAGAATTTGTAAAAAGCAGAGAAGTGACAGCTGAACTTACAGGAAAAATCACAGATTATCTTGCAGAAATGGCAGCGGCTGGAGTTATGACAGAGCAGCAGGCAGCAAGAGCCGCAGAGCTTCAGTATGTATTGATCGATATTGACAGAATCAGTGAACTTACGAAAAATGTCGCTGTTTCCATGCAGACAGAAAAGCTTGTGAAAAAGGACAAGAAGAGTGCAAAAGAAGAAAGAGTACAGTTCTCGCAAGAAGCATCAAAGGATATACAAAAGAGCATGGAACTTGTCAGTGAAATGTACAATATGGTCATGAAAATGGTTAATAATGAAGAGGCAAATGAGGCTGAAAATCTTGTCAAGATGAAAGAAAAGATCCGCAAGATGGACGGAGATATCAGAAAAGGACATATTAAACGTGTACACAAAGGAAAATGTAAGGCAGGACTTACGGCTGCATTCAATGAGATTCTACATAATGTGGAAAGAATCGGAAACAGCTGTGTGAATCTGGCAGATGCGGCAGAGGACGGAGTGAGATTCAGCACATTTTTAAAAGAGACGGAGTAACGAATTTTATTATGAGCAGGCAAACTTTCAATAGAAGAGAGTTTGCCTGTTTTCTATCTACGCGAACAACGAGCCAAAGTCCGTGCTTGCACGAGACCTTGGCGACTGTCGCGATAACTTGAGAAACTCGCAAAGCGTGTTTCTCATAGTTTATTAAATAAGAGTTGGTGCCTATTCATGGAAATCCTTTTGATTTTATGCTGATAAAAGAAGAAAAACTGTGCTAAAATAGTTGAGACAACAAGAAAGAACAGTTATAATATTAATCTGTTAATAGAGAGAAAAAAGAAACTTTTACTAATATAGGAAGGAAGTAGTAAATGAAGATAGAATTACCAAAGAAGGTATTGTTTATCATTAATAATCTGCAACTTGCAGGATATGATGCATTTGCAGTAGGTGGCTGCGTGAGAGATTCTATTTTGGCGAGAAAACCGCAGGACTGGGATATCACAACGTCGGCAAAACCAGAAGCAATCAAGGAAATATTTCGCCGGACGGTTGATACAGGAATAGAACACGGAACAGTTACAGTAATGATTGGCAAAGACAGTTATGAGGTGACGACTTATAGAATTGACGGTGCATATGAGGATAGCCGTCATCCGAAGGAAGTTCGCTTTACCAATTGTCTGGAAGAAGATCTTCGCAGAAGAGATTTTACGATCAATGCGATGGCATATAATGATGATGTCCGGCTGGTAGATGTGTTTGGTGGAATGCAGGATTTGAATCATCATCTGATCCGTTGCGTTGGAGATCCGAGGGAAAGATTTTCAGAAGATGCACTTCGTATCCTTCGTGCGGTACGCTTCTCAGCACAGCTGGATTTCCCGATTGAACCTGATACTGCCAAAGCAGTGAAGGAGCTTGCACCAAACCTTAAGAATATTAGTGCAGAACGTATTCAGACAGAGCTTGTGAAACTTCTGACGTCTCCACATCCGGAGCGCATTCAGGATGCCTGTGAACTTGGAATTACAAAGGTGGTCCTTCCAGAATGGGACGCCATGGTAGGAGTAAAACAGAATACAATACATCATAAGTACGATGTGGCAGAGCATACACTTCATACATTGAAGCATGTGAAGAGAGATAAATACCTTCGTCTTACAATGTTGTTCCATGATATGGGAAAACCGGCAATGAAGACAACAGATGAGAAAGGAAACGATCATTTCAAAGGACATGCTCTGGAAAGCGAGAAAATTGCCCGTACAGTTTTGAAGCGGTTAAAATTTGACAATGAGACGATTCGCATTGTAACGAAGCTGGTCTGCTATCATGATTACCGGATGGAAGCAACACCGGCGAATGTACGTCGTGCAATGAATCGGATCGGTGTTGAATTATTCCCATACTATCTCGCAGTGCGTCTTGCAGATGCAAAATCACAGAGCACTTACATGAGAAGGGAAAAGATTGAAAATATCGTAGAGATAAGAAATCTTTACAAACAGATCCTGATGGAGAATCAGTGCGTGACTCTTCGACAGCTTGCGGTGAGCGGAAGAGAATTGATGGAACTGGGGATGAAGCCGGGACGCGAACTCGGTGCAATGCTCAGTGAACTGCTGGAATATGTGCTGGATGATCCGGAACGGAACACGAAAGAGAATCTCTGCAAGTACGTGAAAGAAAAAATCGAAAAAGAAAAGTAGAAAATACCGGAAGAAAAAGAGAATACTCAGGTTGTCCCTTTCATAGATTAGAAAGAAATCGTTGTCGGTTGCTGTTAAAACCGACAGTAAAAAGTCTGGTAACTGGAAAAGAATAATAATCCAGGTCAATGGGACAGGGGGCAGCCATGAGAGAATATGAGATGGAAGTACTGGAAAAGTACGAACTTGAAGTGAATAGCACCCGGCGGATCAGAGGTGCATTTTATTGCGATACAAAAGAAGGGACGATGCTTCTGAAAGAGACAAAGATCTCGGAGAGGCGCGTCCCTTTATTGTATCTTATTTTAAACCGATTAGAAAAGCAGGGATATCTGGTGGATACACCTGTGTTCAGTAAAGAAGGGAATCTGGTGCAGAATTCCAGAGATGGAACAAGATATTTGATGAAAAAATGGTATCCGGGGGAAGAGTGCAATCTGAAGAGAGAGGAAGATATTTTCCGGGCAGCAAGAAAACTGGGAGAGCTTCATCTGGGATTTCAGTGGTATGAGCCGGACTTGCAGGAGAAAGAAATATTTCAGAAATTCCAGAAAGAAGAGGTGCAGGAAATCCCACAGAATACACAGCAGTCAGTTTGTGAAGAAAAGAAAATGGACTGGACAAAGTTGTCACCATTGTTAAGTAAAAATCCATTGGAAGAAATGAAACGTCGTAACAGGGAAATGAAAAAAGTGCGGTCATTTATCAGAAAACGGGTTGCAAAAAATGAATTCGAATCCTATTATCTGAAGCATTATGAAGAAATTGCATGGCAGGCAGAAAAGGTGACAGAGCAGATAGAGCGGTCTGGTTGCCAGAATCTATATGAAAGAAGTATACGGGAAAGGAAAATGCTTCATGGAGATTATAATTATCATAATGTCATGATCCTTCCGGAAAATGAGGTGATAACAAACTTTGAGCGGATGCGAATCGGAATACAAGTAGATGATTTATATTACCTTTTGAGAAAAGTAATGGAAAAATACCATTGGAAACAAAAAACAGGACAAAATATATTAGAAGCATATGAAAGCGTACGGCAATTAAAACCAGATGAAAGAGAGTATCTTTGCCTTCGCCTGGCCTATCCGGAAAAGTTCTGGAAGACAGCAAGTGCTTATTCCAGATCAAATAAAGCATGGCTTCCGGAAAAGAGTGTAGAGAAGCTGCAGACAGCAGTAGAACAGACGAAGGAGAAAGAAGTATTTTTGAGAGAGGTCTTCGAATAAAAAAAGCTCCGCAAACCGCGGAAAATGTGGATTTATCTTGACAAACAACAGGGAAACCGTTATAACAGTACATAAGGGTTTGAGGCAAGTTATCGTGCAGACTTGTAACCTGAATAAATAAAATTAGGAATAGAATTGTATTTGAGTACAATAAAGGAGGACATAATCCATGAACAAAACAGAATTTATTGCAGCAGTAGCTGAAAAGGCAGAGATTTCCAAGAAAGATTCCGAGAAAGCATTAAAGGCATTTGTTGATGTTGTAACAGAGCAGCTGAAAGCAGGAGATAAAGTACAGCTTGTTGGATTTGGTACATTTGAAGTAAGCGAGAGAGCAGCAAGAGAAGGAAGAAACCCACAGACAGGAAAAACTATGACAATCGCAGCTTGCAAGGCTCCTAAATTCAAAGCTGGAAAAGCATTAAAGGACGCTATCAACTAGTTCAGGGGATTTTGTAGAAGAATATATGAGACTGGATAAGTTTTTAAAAGTCTCCCGTCTGATCAAGCGAAGAACTGTAGCAAACGAGGCCTGTGATGCAGGACGTGTGCTGGTGAATGGAAAGACGGCGAAAGCATCTGTGAAGGTAACGCCGGGTGATGTGATCGAGATTCAGTTTGGAACGAGAACCGTTAAGGTTGAGGTTCTTGAACTACAGGAGACAACAAAAAAAGAAGAAGCAAAGGACTTATTCAAATACCTGTAAAGTCTGTCAGACAACAGGAATCTATAAGTCGATCAATGGTTATTGTTTTCAGTAATCTTAGAAAGGCAAGGAATATTTTACAAAGTGAGATATTCCCTGCCTTTCTGTATATTGTACGATAATACGATAAAGCAGTTTTGAAGACACATCTATAAAACCTTTATCTGTCAGGAATAAGTAGAAAAGCTCTGACATATATATAGAAAAGTACAGGGAACTGTTATCTGGTTCCAGTAATATACTGTGGGGTATGCCAGAGAAGAGGGAGGTGCAGCGGATGGAGGAACAGCAAAAGACTGTAAAGGCTCATAAGCTGGTGGTTAATAACCGGAAGACAAGTATGGTGACAGGTGTTCTGGATGTATTGTCTTTTGATTTGAATGAGATTCTTCTGGAAACAGAGCAGGGAATGCTGTTAGTAAAAGGAACAGACTTGCATGTGAACCGTCTCAGTGTGGAAAAGGGAGAAGTAGATTTGTCGGGAACAATAGACAGTGTTTCATATTCTAATATTTCACAGGCAAAGAAACAGGAAGAAAGCTTTTGGACAAAGATGTTCAAGTGAGGCAGAAAGAAGATGCTAAATATAAAAAATGAACTGCTTGTCTTCTTCTGTGCCTGTCTTACAGGTGTGAATGTCCGGGCTGGGTACGAGATCCTGATTTTCTTAAGGAAAATGATAATACATAATAATCTGGTGAAAGGAATCGAGGATCTGTTCTACTGGATATTTATGAGTGCATATATTTTCTCACAGATATATGCAACTACGTATGGTAGTATCAGATGGTATTTTCTACTAGGTCTTGTATTTGGCGTTGCCATTATTCAGAAACTGATTTCGTCTGGAGAAAAAATACACAAAAAAACAAGGAAAAACCTTGAAATTATTAGAAAAAACAGATAGAATGTTGATAATTGGGAAGTTTATAGGGGGACTCCGTCAGTGAAGGCAGGATTGATTTCCCGGTAACGTTAAGAGTGTATTATTTTAGGGTGAATTTTAGATGGCAAAGAAAAAAAGAGTGACTGGACGGCGCAGCCATACAAAGCAGAGACGTCCGAGTCCGTACAAAAGAAGCGTTCTTATGATTTTGTCAGTATTGTGTCTTCTTTCCGGTGTGCTGGGAGTGAATGCAGTAAAGCTTCATGCAAAGAATACAGCGTATAAACAGCAGGAAGCAGAACTGAAGACACAGATCAAAAGTGAGCAGGCAAGAGCAGAAGAGATCAAAGAATACGAGCAGTATGTACAGACAGATGATTACATGAAAGAGATCGCAGAAGATAAGCTGAATCTTGTTGATCCGAATGAAATCGTATTTAAACCAATCAAGTGAATAGTAATCGAATCTGCAAAGTCAGTGAAAGACGGATACAGAATTTTACGAAAGATAACTCCGGGAGAGAAAGTTCTCCTGGAGTTTTTCTTTTTACGCAAACAACGAGCCAAAATTCGTGCTTGCACGAGACCTTGGTGACTGTCGCGATAACTTGAGAAACTCGCGGAGTGTGTTTTTCACAGTTTGAGTAACGAGGGGGGATGGAAATGGAAAATGGACAGGTATTACATAGTAGTCTATATGTGGAACAGATTGATAAGTTTGCAGTTTCATTAAAACAGTTAGCGAAAACATTTTTGAAATTAGAAGAAAAAAAGCAGACATTTTCAGAAGAAGAGATTGATGAAATGTTTGCCTGCGTAAGAGAAGAAGTGTGTGAAAAATGTGAGAAAAACAGTTGGTGCTGGGGGGAAAACTATATTCAGATGTATCAGATGGGATACGAGATTCTTGCAGCAGTAGATCAGTATGGAAATGAACTGGATGCAGAGACAAAAAGAAAACTGATGCAGCGATGCATTATGGCTCCGCGGTTTTATCGGGGGATGCTTGACAGTTTTCACGAAGCAAGACAAAATATGATCTGGATCAATCGTATCGCAAGAAGCCGGGAAGGGTGTGCAGCCCAGCTTGATCTATTTGCAGATATGCTGCAAAATATGGCGAAAAATCTAGAAGACAGCATATTTACAGATGAAAGGTTGGGGAAACGGATCTTGTCTCAATTAAAAAGAAAAGGAATACGTGTACTTTCCATGCATTTTCTTGTGAATGGAGAGGGAAAATATGAATTGCATCTGACGATGCGCACCTGGAAAGCGGAAAAGATTCCGGTAAAAAGTCTGGCAGGGATTCTGAGTAATCTGACAGGAAGAAGATTGATTCCGGGAAAAGAAGGGGCGCAGTTGATCGGAGCGGATTATACAACAGTGGTCTTCCGAGAAGGACCATCCTATTACACAATATCCGGAATAGCAAGAATCGGAAAAGGCTGCAGTAATATTTCAGGGGACAGTTTTACGATGATGGATCTTCCGGGTGGTAAAAGGGGAGTTGCATTGTCAGATGGCATGGGATGTGGGCAGGCTGCCTGTCGGGAAAGCACACTTGTGATAGAACTTCTCGAAGAACTTCTGGAAGCGGGATTTCCGGAAAAGACTGCGATCCAGATGATCAATACAACACTGGTCTGCGGAAGAGAAGAAATCCATTACTCTACGATCGACCTTACAGTGTTTGATCTGTATACAGGGGAATGTGAATTGATCAAGGCAGGCGCATCCTCAACTTTTATCCGAAGAAAGGATCAGATTGAGCATCTGACATCGACAAGCCTTCCGATCGGAGTGATGAATTCACTTGAAATAGATTCAGTGAAACGGCAGTTGACGGATGGAACGTATGTAATCATGCTGACAGATGGAGTGCTGGATGCACTTCCGGTAGGAGAGCAGGACTTCCTTCTTGAAACAATCATAAAAGGAACGGAAATACGAAACCCAAAGGAACTGGCCAGACACATTTTACAGCAGGTACTTAACTGGACAGGAAAAGAACCGGAGGATGATATGTCAGTTTTGGTTGCAGCTTTGTGGAAATGCAGAAAGTAGTCATTGACATAGAAGTAACCGTTAACGTATAGTTGAGGTATGATGGATAAAAGATTAGAAAAGATTGAAAACTATATCAGACAATATCATATGATAGAAAAAGGGGACAGGATTGTCATAGGTGTATCGGGTGGCGCAGACTCTGTATGTCTGCTGATGGCACTTTGTTCATTGCAGGAAAAGCTGGGATTTCAGGTGCTTGTCTGCCATGTGAATCATGAACTGCGCGGGGAGGAGGCTGCACAGGATGAGGCATATGTGGAAATGCTTTGTCATAAAATGCAGGTTCCTTTTTTTGCATTTCATGAAAATGTGGAATTAATTGCAAAAAAGCGGAAAGAATCATTGGAGGAAGCAGGCAGATATGTGCGAAGACAGGCATTTGAACAACTCTGTAAAGAACAGGGCGGGACAAAGATTGCAACAGCGCATCATAGTAATGACAATGCAGAAACAATGCTTCTTAACATGGCAAGAGGAACCGGGCTTCGCGGATTGTGTGGGATAAGACCAGTGTATGGGAAATGGATTCGCCCACTTCTGGAATTGTCCAGGGAAGAGATTGAACAGTGGTTGAAAGATTGTGATATCAGATATTGTGTTGACGAAACGAATCAGGAAGATGAATACACAAGGAACCGGATTCGTCATCATGTAATTCCGACATTAGAAGAACAGGTTAATACAAGGACGGTAGAACATTTTGTGAAGCTCAGTGAACAGGCAGAAGAAATCTATGAATATCTGGAAAAACAGACAGATCAGGCATGGAATATCTGTGTAAAACAGACAGACGGACTTCAAAGCAGGAAAGAAATATTTCTCAAGGCAGAGGAAATGAAACACCTTGATCCTGTGATAAAGAAATTACTGATCCAAAGATCAGTAAGTGAAGTGGCAGGGGCACAGAAAGATATTGAAAGCAGGCATATCCTGGCGGTACTGCAACTGTTTGAACGGCAGACAGGACGGCAGATCGATCTTCCGTATAGTGTTACAGCCAAAAGAATGTATGAGGGAGTTCTGCTTGCAAAAGGTGATAAAAAAGTTACATCTGTACATCAGAAAGAGAAAAGAAAAGAAGAGAGTAATTTTGTTCTACAGCTTCAGATTCCGGGAGAAACAAAGATCCCGGGAACAAATTTGAAAATCTGCTGTACAATCAGCGGTGAAAATGAGAAGAATTCAGCAAAAGCGATACCACAAAAAAGCTACACGAAATGCTTTGATTATGATATAATAAAAAGCAGTCTCTGTGTGAGATACAGACGACCCGGAGATTATTTTACAATTGATGGGGAAGGAAAGAAAAAGAAGCTGAAGAGTTACTTTATTGATGAGAAGATTCCGCAAGAAGAACGGGACAGACAGCTTCTGATCGCAGAGGAAAGCCACATCGTATGGATTCCGGGCAGAAGGATGAGTTCGTACTACCAGGTGGGAGACCAGACGAAAAAGATTCTTAAGATAAAGATTATGGAGGAATAGAACAATGGCTGAGAAGATTAAAGTGTTAATTTCAGAGGAAGAAGTAGATGCAAGAATTCGTGAACTCGGAGAAAAGATCAGTAAAGAGTATGAAGGAAAGCAGATCCATCTGATCTGTGTTCTGAAAGGTGGAGTATTCTTTATGTGCGAACTTGCAAAGAGAATTACAGTTCCGGTATCTATGGACTTTATGTGTGTTGGAAGCTATGGCGACGGAACAAAGTCCAGTGGTGTTGTAAGACTTGCGAAGGATCTGGATGAGTCTATTGAGAATAAGGAAGTATTGATTGTGGAAGATATCATTGATTCCGGTAATACACTGTATTATCTGATGGACGTACTTCGTCAGAGAAAGCCGGCAAGTCTTCGTCTTTGCACATTGCTTGATAAACCAGACCGCCGTGTGAAAGATGTGCACGTAGACTGGACAGGATTTGAGATTCCGGATGAGTTCGTAGTTGGATACGGACTGGATTATGCACAGAAGTATAGAAATCTTCCATACATCGGAGTAGTAGAAGTCGCAGAATAGAAAGGAAGCAATAATAAATTGAATAATGACAGAAAAAGCAGAGGTCTGAGTGGGGCAACGATCATCAGTTTTGTTGTGATCCTTGTTGTGGTTCTGTGGATGGCGAACCAGCTTCAGATGCATCAGCAGGAGATGACATATACCTCCTTTGTCTCTGCAGTACAGGAAAAAAATGTTTCTGATGTCTACATCAATCAGAACAGTGCAGTTCCGACAGGAACCGTCTCTGTTACATTGAAAGATGATGGTAATACAAGGAAAGTGAATGTGTCAGATGTTGAGCAGGTAGAGAAGCTTCTGACAGAGAATCAGGTGGAGTACAGGCTTTCGGATGTACCGAAGGATTCTATGTTGACAACAGTTGTAGTTCCGATGCTGATCACACTTGGTGGAGTATTTCTGATCTTTTTCCTGATGAGCCGTCAGAACGGCGGGGGAAATTCTAAGGCGATGAACTTTGGAAAGAGCCGCGCAAAGATGAGTACGAAGAATGAGATCAAGGTTACATTTCGTGATGTTGCAGGATTGAGAGAAGAGAAGGAAGAACTGGAGGAGATCGTAGATTTTCTGAAAGATCCGAAGAAATACATCCAGGTTGGAGCACGTATCCCAAAAGGGGTTCTTTTAGAAGGACCTCCGGGAACCGGTAAGACACTTCTTGCAAAGGCTGTAGCCGGTGAGGCAGGAGTACCATTTTTCAGCATTTCGGGCTCAGATTTCGTTGAGATGTTTGTTGGTGTGGGTGCTTCCCGTGTCCGTGATCTGTTCCAGGATGCGAAGAAGAACGCACCATGTATCATATTTATTGATGAGATCGATGCAGTCGCAAGACGCCGCGGAAGCGGTCTTGGCGGTGGTCATGATGAGCGTGAGCAGACCCTGAACCAGCTCCTTGTAGAGATGGATGGATTTGGTGTAAATGAAGGCATTATCGTAATGGCAGCGACAAACCGTAAGGATATTCTGGATCCTGCAATCTTAAGACCGGGAAGATTTGACCGTGATGTCCTTGTCGGACGTCCGGATGTAGGGGGCAGAGAAGAGATCCTGAAAGTTCATGCGAGAAATAAGCCGCTTGGAGATGATGTGGATCTGAAGCAGATTGCCCAGACAACGGCAGGATTTTCAGGAGCAGATCTTGAGAATCTTCTCAACGAGGCTGCAATTCTGGCAGCGAAGGAGAACAGGGTGTACATTCAGCAGTCTGATATCCGTCATGCATTTGTGAAGGTCGGAATCGGTCCGGAGAAGAAGAGCCGTATCGTTTCTGAGAAAGAACGCAGGATTACAGCTTATCATGAAGCCGGACACGCGATCTTGTTCCATCTGCTTCCGGATGTAGGACCGGTTTACAGCGTATCTATCATTCCGACAGGCGGAGCCGGCGGATATACGATGCCGCTTCCGGAGAAGGATGATATGTTCAATACAAAGGGGCATATGCTTCAGGAAATTACAGTTTCCCTTGGCGGACGTGTTGCAGAAGAAGAGATTTTTGATGATATCACAACGGGAGCTTCCCAGGATATCAAGCAGGCAACAGCAATTGCAAAATCAATGATCACGAAGTTCGGTATGTCTGAAAGACTGGGGCTGATCAATTATGATAATGACAGCGATGAAGTATTCATTGGACGTGATTTCGGTCATACATCAAGAGGGTATGGCGAAAAAGTGGCCGGAACGATTGATGAAGAAGTGAAACGTATTATTGATGAGTGTTATTTGAAAGCGCGTACACTTATTCAGGAGTATCATCCGGTACTCGAGAAGTGTGCACAACTGCTTCTTGAGAAGGAAAAGATAACAAGAAGTGAATTCGAAGCACTGTTTGCAGACAGTGAGGTTGAAGGATAGTAGTTATTATATGTATTTAGAATAAGATACCCTCTGCCGGCGGGCAATCCCGTGTTGGCCGGGGGTATTTTGGTTCTATTTTAGAATAGTTTTAAGAATTGAGTTAAAGGAGGCTAAACAGGTGAATAGAGAAGCACTGTTTTGTGACGGTACAGGTGATTATGTCTGTCCGGCAGAGCCTGAGATAAATGAAAAAGTAGTGTTGCGATTTCGTACGGCACATAATGATGTTGATGAAGTGAAACTTCACATCGGAGAACAGGAGTATCCTATGTGGAAGACACGTACGAACGGTGAATTTGACTTTTACGAGATTGAGTATCAGCTTGGTGAGGATATCTTAAGATATTGTTTTGAAATCAAGCAGGGAGCAGAAATCTGTTTTTATAGTAGGTATGGAATAACGGGGAAAAAAGAAAACTATTATGATTTTATTATTTCGCCGGGATTTAAAACACCCGAGTGGGCGAAAGGTGCTGTGATGTACCAGATCTTTGTTGATCGTTTTTATAATGGAGATCCGACAAATGATGTAGAGGATAACGAATATATTTATATTGGGGCACCAAGCCGCAAGGTGAAGGACTGGAATCAGGCACCGGAGGCAATGGATATCCGTAATTTTTACGGCGGGGATTTACAGGGTGTTTTAGATAAGCTGGATTATCTGCAGGATCTTGGAGTTGAAGTTATTTACTTCAATCCGTTGTTTGTTTCTCCGTCGAATCATAAGTATGATATTCAGGATTATGATTACATAGATCCGCATTATGGAAAGATTGTTGTGGATGACGGAGAAGTACTTCCGGCAGGTGCAAAGGATAATATCCATGCGACAAAGTATCAGCAACGCACAGGAGATATCCGCAATCTTGAGGCAAGTAATCAGTTGTTTATCAAACTGGTAGAAGAGATGCATAAGCGTGGAATGCGTGTAATTCTGGATGGTGTATTCAATCATTGTGGCTCTTTTAACAAATGGATGGACAGAGAACGTATCTATGAGCCGCAGCCGGATTATCCGAAGGGAGCATATGTAAGTAAAGAAAGTCCATATAATAGCTTTTTCCTGTTCCATGATGCGAGAAATGAGCTCTGGCCTTACAACGGAACATATGATGGCTGGTGGGGACATGATACATTGCCAAAGCTCGATTATGAGGATTCACCACAGCTTGAGCAGTACATTATGGATATCGGAAGAAAATGGGTATCACCGCCGTATAACGTAGACGGATGGCGTCTTGATGTTGCAGCGGATCTTGGATTCAGTAATGAATACAACCATATCTTCTGGAAGCGATTCCGAAAGGAAGTTAAGGATGCGAATCCGGATGCAATTATATTAGCAGAACATTATGGAGATCCGCAGGATTGGCTTCAGGGAGATGAGTGGGACAGCGTTATGAATTATGACGCATTTATGGAACCGCTGACCTGGTTTTTGACCGGTATGGAGAAGCATAGTGATGAATATCGTCCGGATCTGTGTGGAAATGCTGATAACTTTGTCGGAGCGATGCGTCATTTTATGGCAAGTATGCTGACACCATCTCTTCAGGTGGCAATGAATGAACTTTCAAACCATGACCATTCTCGTTTCCTGACACGTACGAACCACAAGGCAGGACGTGTGGCACAGCTTGGAACAGAAGCAGCTGAAAAGGATGTGAATAAGGCAATCTTACGAGAAGCGGTTATTATGCAGATGACCTGGATCGGTGCGCCGACGATTTATTATGGTGATGAGGCAGGACTTTGTGGATTCACCGATCCGGATAACCGGAGAACTTTCCCATGGGGGAACGAAGACAAAGAACTTCAGGCATTCCACAAAGAAGTGATCCGTATCCACAAGGAAGAGAAGCCGTTGAAAAAGGGTTCTATCAAGCTATTGGCTTCGGATGAAAATCTGCTGGCCTATGGAAGATTTGAAGCAGATGAACAGATTGTCGTTGTTGTGAATAACAGTGATGAACTTCGTACAGTGACCGTACCGGTATGGTATGCGGGTGTAGAGATGGAAGGACGGATGAAACGACTGATCTACTCTTATGAAAACGGTTATACGACAGAATATGACGAGTATATTGTACAAGATGGAGAGATTGTCCTGAATATGGGATCTCATTCAGCAATCGTATTAAAGCCGGCAGAAGCATTGAGATTGATGCCGTAAGAAGTGGAACGGTATTTTGCAGATAAAGAAAGAGCATTATACAAGAATAATAAAAATACGGGATGAGCAGTTTTAATATCTACTCATCCCGTATTTGTTACTATTATTATTTTGTCAGAACCTCTGCCCCATTCTCTGTGATGAGTACCATGTACTCAATCTGGGCAGAAAGACCATCATCCATTGTATAAATAGTCCAGTCATTGTCCTCATCTACGAAGAAGTCAGGGCTGCCTTCGTTGATCATAGGCTCAATCGTGAACATCATACCTGGAACGAGAAGCATCTCACTTCCCTTTGGTGTCACATAGCTGACAAAAGGATCTTCATGGAATTCCAGACCGACACCGTGTCCGCCGATATCCTCTACAACAGAGTATCCGTTTGCACGGGCATGTGTATTGATCGCATCTGCGATATCACCTAAATGTCCCCAAGGCTTCGCAGCCTCAAGTCCAAGCTTCACACACTCTTCTGTGACGCGGACGATGCGCTCTGCACGTTCAGATACTTTTCCCATCTTGAACATACGGGATGCATCAGAAAAATATCCGTCAAGAATAGTGGATACATCAACATTGATGATATCTCCCTCTTCCAGAATGATATTCTCATCCGGAATGCCGTGACAAATCTCATTATTAATAGAAGTACACACGCTCTTAGGGAATCCCTGATAATTGAGCGGAGCCGGGATACCACCGTGTTCTTTTGTGAAACGATATACGATGTCATCAATCTCCTGTGTGCTCATTCCAATGTGGATCTGTCTTGCTACTTCATCCAGGATCGCTGTATTAAGCTCAGCACTTTTCCTGATCTTTTCAATCTGGAATGGAGTTTTTAAAATCTTACGTGTCGGAACAATCTCACCACGTTCAGCATGCATCATTATCTTTTCTTCAATCGGCATATGGCATTTCTTATACTTCTTGCCGCTGCCGCACCAGCACAATTCATTTCTTTCCATGATATTACCTCTTCTAAAAATCACTTATTTTCTCAGTTTCTATTTATTTTATCACAAAATTCGACAAAAAGATACATGTTATGCTTGCCGAGAACGTAAAAATATAGTACGATTAAGATTCAGATAGGAGTGATAATGCATATGTGGTATTGGGCGATTATGGTACTGCTGATTTTAGGAAGTATCGCACTTCTTTGCAGTACATTTATAAGTGTAAAAAAGAATAAGGCACAGGACGCAGAGCGGAGAAAGCAGTCCAGGAACGGAAAGCGTTACAAGGCAGATCAGGGATATGATCCAGAAGAGGATCAGCCGCAGGGAAAGAAGAGACGCAGTTCAGGGCAGAACGGTTCTATGGATTCAGCGAAGCGTTCTTCTAAAAAAAGAAGACAGTGGAAGATTATTCTGGAAGATCTGGATACATGGCAGAAATATAGCTTCATATTCTATGATGAAGTGGGAATCGGAAGAGCAAAGAGGAATGACAATTATGAGAAGTATCTTCCACTGCATGAGGATGGAAGAGTATCCAAGCAGCACTGTGTGATCATACAGAGAGGTGACTGTTTGTATCTGATGGATGATGGTTCCAAGAATGGAACATATCTGAATGGAATCCTGGTAGATCGTCCGACAGAGGTTCAGAGAGAAGATGTGATTGGTGTTGGGGAGACCAGACTGGAGATTCTCAGAATTTTAAGAGAAAGTGAATAATGAAATTACAGGTAAGGAAGTCCGGCGGAAAAGTCAGGACTTCTTTTTCTTTAGATCGTAAAATGAAGAGTCTGTGTGAAAGTAACAGTTGAGTAAGGAAGATCATATAGTAGTTATATAGTTACTGTTCACTCCCGTGTCAATCACTCCGCTGATTGACACGGAGGATGCGTGTTTTGACTTGAATGCATCTCGCCCCATCGCCAAAGGCGATTTAAAATGGCGAGATGCGTTGCTGGTCGCACATCGTGTGAACAGTAACGTTATATAGCCGCCGGATTTATAAACTGCAATCAACAGGAATGCGGACAGCAGGGACGGCACAACTTATTGTCAGTGGGAGTGAGCAACATGTACCAGAAATTGCCTTATTATATGGCCTATCCGATACAGACAGAATATGATGAGAGAGCGGAAAGGACAGACCTGGAGTATATGAAAAGCCTGTATCCGGATCTTCCAAAGAGAATACTGCCTTATGTCGAAGAAGAGTGTGACAGGATGGAATACACGGGGAGTGTGATATTTGATGTTTATCCGGATAAATTGCAGTTACGCATCATGTGCAGCAGAATTTGCGAAAATGTAAAAAAACAGGAGAAAATGTTTGCCGGGGAAGAGCGGATGTTAAGAGACCTGGCGGAAGTTTTGTTATATCAGGAAATCTACCGACGCAGGGGAGAACAGAGAAAAAGGAAACAAAAAATTTACAGTTATTGTTCATTGCCAGGAAAATCTATGATATAATCATTCAGATTACAACAAAAGAAACGGATTCAGAAGAAGGGAACGGATACAAATGAAAAGTAATCTTATATTTATCGGTATGCCGGCTGTCGGAAAAAGTACAGTTGGTATTGTAGTAGCAAAAAGACTTGGAAAAGGTTTCATAGATTCAGATCTTCTGATTCAGGAACAAGAAGGAAAACTTTTGCGTGAAATCATAGCAGAAGTCGGTGATGATGGGTTTTTAAAAATTGAAAATCAGGTAAATCGTGATATAAAAGCAGAAAATGCGGTTATTTCTCCGGGCGGAAGTGTTGTCTATTGCGAGGAAGCAATGAAACATTTTAAAGAAATCGGAATTGTTGTATATCTTCATGCTTCTTATCAGACAATAAAGAGGAGAATCAGGAATCCTCAAAAAAGAGGAGTTGTTTTGAAGGACGGTCAGACATTAAAAGACCTGTATGACGAGCGAAAAGTCCTTTTTGAGAAGTATGCAGATGTGACAATCAGTGAAGAGGGCTGTCAGATTGAAGAAACAATAGAAAATGTACTTGATGCTATTGAGAATTACTCTTAAAATAAAGCGTGAATATTACCGTCATAGAAAAAAGGGATTCCACAATGAAAGATTTTGTGTTATAGTTATGTATGGATTATATTGTAATTAAGATAGATAGTTCTTTTCGTATAGACAAAGACACAAGAATAAATCGTTACTGAACACAGGATCTGTGGGAAGTAATACAGAATCGGACAATTGAGGTGCAAAATGGAGCAATATATTATTAAGGGTGGTAATCCGCTGGTTGGGGAAGTTGAAATCGGCGGAGCTAAGAATGCGGCACTTGGAATTCTTGCAGCTGCAATCATGGCAGATGAACCGGTTTTGATTGAGAATCTTCCGGATGTGAATGACATTAATGTCATGCTGGAGGCAATCGAGGGAATCGGTGCAATGGTACAGAGAATTGACAGACATACAGTAAAGATCAATGGAAATACAATTGGAGATTTCAGTATTGATTATGACTATATTAAGAAGATCAGAGCGTCTTATTATTTGTTAGGTGCACTTCTTGGAAAATACAAGAGAGCAGAAGTAGCACTTCCGGGAGGATGCAATATCGGAAGCAGACCGATCGATCAGCATCTGAAAGGATTCCGTGCACTTGGAGCAGATGTAGACATTGAGTATGGTAAGATCGTTGCAGAGGCGGAAGAACTGAAGGGAACACATCTTTATTTCGATGTTGTGACTGTAGGTGCAACGATCAACGTAATGATGGCAGCAGCTATGGCTGACGGTCTTACGATCATGGAGAACGTAGCGAAAGAGCCACATGTTGTAGATGTAGCGAACTTCCTGAACAGTATGGGAGCAAATATCCGTGGTGCAGGAACAGACGTGATCAAGATCCGTGGAGTGAAGTCCCTGCACAAGGCAGAGTACTCCATCATTCCGGATCAGATCGAAGCAGGGACATTTATGTTTGCCGCTGCAGCAACACGCGGAGATGTGACAGTACTCAATGTGATTCCGAAGCATTTAGATGCAACGATCTCCAAGCTGGTAGATATCGGATGTGAAGTGGAAGAATTTGACGATGCAGTCCGTGTAGTGGCTAAGGGACGTCTGACAAGTACACAGGTGAAGACATTACCATATCCGGGATATCCGACAGATATGCAGCCACAGATCGGGGTTGTGCTTGCACTTGCGAAGGGAACAAGTACGATCACAGAAAGTATCTTCGAGAATCGTTTTAAATATTTAGATGAGCTGGCACGTATGGGTGCGAATGTCAAAGTTGAAGGCAATTCAGCAACAATCGAGGGTGTTGAGAAATTTACAGCAGCAAGAGTCAGCGCGCCGGATCTTCGTGCAGGAGCTGCGCTTTGCATCGCAGGACTTGCAACAGAAGGAATTACGATCGTAGATGATATTGTTTATATCCAGAGAGGATACGAACGCTTTGAAGAGAAACTCAGAAGTCTGGGTGGAATCATCGAGAAAGTGTCCAGTGAAAAAGAGATTCAGAAATTCAAATTAAAAGTTGGCTAAACCGAGGTTACTGTTTACAACAAGCTGCGGCCGGCAGTGAGCCGATACAGACAGAATCCGAAGAAATATGATGTGGGAACGTATGCAGGTGTCGGAACGAAAGTTCTGATACCTGTTTTCAGTTTATATGTCAGGAGTTATGGCGTAATAGGCGATCAGGCAGGTCGAATGAAACAGTGGCGGGATATTAATAAGAAAACAGCAGGAGCAACGAACGATGAATGAATTTGAACAGGCAGAAGAACGGAGAAAAAGACAGAGAGAAGAAATCAAACAAAAGAGGATCAGACAGCTCAGACGAAGAATGACTATTTCCGGCTGTATTTTGTTGTGCATAATCATAGCGCTGGCAGCCTTTGCAGTCAATGTGGCTAAGAAAAAGAAACTGGCAGCAGAACAGAAAAAGCAGCTGGAGCAGGAAATTGCACAGATGAATGAATCGCTGAATGACTGCTACAACACTTTCCTGACGGATAATGGAGTGTCAGCGGAAAAGTCTGATGTTACAGCATTTACGAAATGGCTGGAAAAGAATTATTCTGAAGAGATGGATGATTTATTTCCAGTCTATCAGAAGAATAAAAAGATAACAGCGCAGGATATTTATGATTCCTTTGGAGCAACTTTGCATGTTCTGTCAGATACATACGAAGGAAAATTAAAGGATGAAGCTACCGCTGCGAAGAATCATATCTATGAGAAGAAGGCAGCAGAGAACGGAACCGTGCAGATCACAGCAGCAGGTGACCTCTGTCTGGAGGAAGATGGATATGTTCTCGATTATTATGATACGGTAAATGACTTGTCCAAATGCATTTCCAAGACAATTCTGGATCAGACAAATGCAGCAGATATTTTCTTCCTGAATCATGAATATTGTATCAGTGACCGTGGAACCCCGCTGGAGGATAAGTATTATGTATTCCGTGCAAAACCAGAACGCATGAAGTTGCTGGAACAGATGGGGACAGATATTGTTTCAATTGCGAATAATCACATTTACGATTATGGTGCAGATGCGATGGATGATACGATCAATCTGTTAGATCAGGCGAAGATCACTCATGTTGGAGGCGGAACGAATCTGGATGAGGCAAAGCAGCCGACTTATTATATCATTAACGGAATCAAGATCGGATTTGTGGCAGCTTCCGAGGGAGAACAGTATAAATTTACACCGGAAGCAACAGATTCAACGACAGGTATTCTTACATCCTACGACACAACAGAGTATAATCAGGTGATCGCGGATGCATCAAAGGAATGTGATTATCTGATCGCATATGTTCATTGGGGAACAGAAGATGAGGATATGTATAATTCAACACAGACAGAGCATGGAAAAGAATTCCTGAAGTCAGGAGCAGATATCGTGATCGGAGGTCATCCGCATGTACTTCAGGGAATTGAATATACAGAAGATGGACCTATTGTATACAGTCTGGGCGATTTCTGGTTTAATGATGAGACAAAATATACAGGACTTCTGAATCTGGAGATTACATCAGAAGGATTGAAGCAGATGTCCTTTACACCGTGTGAGCAGAAAGACAGCCAGACACAGTATCTGAATAATGCAGAGTCCCAGAGAGCACTTTTTGATCACTTGCAGGAGATTTCACCGAATATTACAATTGATGATACAGGTGTGATCACGGAGTTGAAAGATGTTGATGCAGAATCATAGAAATATAAAAGTTTTATCAACTTCAGGAAACGGTATTGACATAATCAACAAGGTGTTGTATAGTCTGATACGAAACAAAATTAAATAGATGATACTTTCTCTTATTCAGAGCAGTGGAGATACAAAGGATCTAAGAAGCTGCGGCAACCCCTCGTAATAGGAAGGTGCCAACCTGAGCGAGTTATTTCGAACAATAAGAGGATTGTTAAGATAAACTGACAGTCCGCTTGATGCGGGCTGTTTTCATTATTGGCAATGTAAGCAAATGAAGACAGCACAAGCGAGAGAAAGTGAGATATTGCTGTGGGGACAGCAATCGGAAAGGAGAACAGATATGGAAAGAGAAAAGATTTTATTTACATCAGAATCAGTAACTGAGGGACACCCGGATAAGATGTGTGACCAGATTTCAGATGCGATCCTTGATGAACTGATGAGACAGGACCCGATGAGCCGTGTGGCATGTGAGACATGCTGTACAACAGGTCTTGTAATGGTTATGGGAGAGATTACAACACAGGCTTATGTAGATATCCAGAAGATCGTTCGTGACACTGTTCGTGAAATCGGATACACAAGAGGAAAATATGGATTTGATGCGGATACATGTGGCGTGATCACAACACTGGATGAGCAGTCAGCAGATATCGCACTCGGAGTAGATAAAGCACTTGAGGCGAAAGAGAATAAGATGTCAGATGAAGACATCGAGGCGATCGGAGCAGGAGACCAGGGTATGATGTTCGGTTATGCTTCTGATGAGACAGAAGAGTATATGCCTTACCCGGTTGCAATGGCTCATAAGCTTGCACGTCAGCTGACAAAGGTTCGTAAAGACGGAACACTTACTTACCTTCGTCCGGATGGAAAGACACAGGTTACAGTAGAGTACAACGAAGACGGTTCTGTAAAGCGTCTGGATGCAGTTGTTCTTTCTACACAGCATGACCCGGATGTGACTCAGGAGCAGATTCATGAGGATATTAAGAAATATGTATTCGATGAGATTATTCCGGCAGAACTCGTAGACGAAGAGACAAAGTTCTTCGTAAACCCGACAGGACGTTTCGTGATCGGTGGACCACACGGAGACAGCGGACTGACAGGACGTAAGATCATCGTTGATACTTACGGCGGAATGGCTCGTCACGGTGGCGGTGCTTTCTCAGGAAAGGACTGTACAAAGGTAGACCGTTCTGCAGCTTATGCAGCACGTTATGCAGCAAAGAATGTTGTAGCAGCAGGACTTGCTAAGAAATGTGAGATTCAGCTTTCTTATGCAATCGGTGTTGCACAGCCGACATCTATCGCAGTTGATACATTCGGAACAGGAAAACTTTCTGATACAAAACTGGTTGAGATCCTTCGTGAGAACTTTGATTTCCGTCCGGCAGGAATCATCAAGATGCTGGATCTGAGAAGACCGATCTACAAACAGACAGCAGCTTACGGACATTTTGGACGCAACGACCTGGATCTTCCATGGGAGAAGCTGGACAAGGTTGACGATTTAAAGAAATATCTGTAAGATAGAAATATCTGATACAAGCACCGGAAGGTGCCTGACACCCGTCATAAAGTGTCAGGCACCTTTTTCAATACGGAAAGGAGATGCTTCTATGAAATTACGTACCAAACTGATTATTGCTTTTGTAGTCGTTATGATCTTTCCTGTAACATTTGCACTGATCGCAATGCATGCATTTGTTCCGGGAAGAGGGGCAGAGATACAGCAGCTGTATCTGATCGCAGTTGTCCTTACGACAGCATTTCTAATCTTGTGGATCTACAGATCGGTATCGGTCCCGCTGGAGAAACTTCAGAGAGCTGCACGCAATATCAAAGAGGGTAATCTTGACTTTGAGATCAAGGCAGAATCAAATGACGAAATCGGACAACTTTGCCAGGACTTTGAAGAGATGCGTCTCAGACTGAAAGCACAGGCCGAAGAAAAGGTCGCATTTGACAGAGAGAATAAAGAGCTGATCAGTAACATTTCACATGACCTGAAGACTCCGATCACAGCGATCAAAGGTTATGTGGAAGGAATTATGGATGGGGTAGCAGATACGCCGGAAAAGATGGACAGATACATCAGAACCATTTATAATAAAGCTAATGAGATGAATCTTCTGATCAATGAACTGACGCTTTATTCAAAGATCGATACGAATCGAATTCCGTATAATTTCACAACAATCTCTGCGAAGGGATATTTTGCAGATTGTGCGGAGGATTTAAGTGTAGAACTGGAATCAAAGGGAGCTGAATTTACTTACAGGAACTTTATGGAAGAGGACAGCAAGGTGATCGTAGATCCGGAGCAGCTTCGAAGAGTCATCAATAACATCGTATCAAATTCTATCAAATATACAGATAAGCCAAAGGTGAAGATTACGATGGATGTAAAGGACGTGGGAGACTTTATTCAGGTAGAACTGGGAGATAACGGAAAGGGCATTGCGGCAAAGGATCTGCCGAATATCTTTGACCGTTTCTACCGGACAGATGCTTCAAGGAATTCTTCCAAGGGAGGAAGCGGCATCGGTCTTTCTATCGTGAAGAAGATTGTGGAAGAGCACGGAGGAAAGATCTGGGCAACCAGCGAAGAGGGCGTTGGAACCACGATGTATTTTGTAATAAGAAAATATCAGGAGGTACCCGTAGAAGATGAGTAAACGTATTTTAATCGTAGAAGACGAGGAAAGCATTGCAGATCTTGAGAAAGACTATCTGGAGCTGAGTGGTTTTGAAGTCGAGGTTGCGAATGATGGTGAGATAGGACTTAAGAAAGGACTTGAAGGAGAATTTGATTTGATCATTCTGGATCTGATGCTTCCGGGAGTAGATGGATTTGAGATCTGTCGTCAGATCCGCAGCCAGAAGAATACACCGATCATTATGGTTTCAGCGAAGAAAGATGATATTGATAAGATTCGTGGGCTTGGACTTGGCGCAGATGATTATATGACAAAACCGTTCAGCCCAAGTGAACTTGTAGCGCGTGTGAAAGCACATCTTGCAAGATATGAGAGACTGATCGGAAGTAATGTAGAGCAGAATGAAGTGATCGAGATCCGTGGATTGAAGATTGACAAGACAGCACGTCGTGTCTGGGTGAATGGAGAAGAGAAGTCTTTCACAACGAAAGAATTTGACCTTTTAACTTTCCTTGCAGGACATCCGAATCATGTGTACAGCAAGGAAGAGCTTTTCCGTGAGATCTGGGATATGGAGTCGATCGGAGACATTGCAACTGTTACAGTACATATTAAGAAGATCCGTGAGAAGATTGAGTATGATACTTCACATCCTCAATATATTGAGACAATCTGGGGTGTGGGATATAGATTTAAAGTATAAGAAGAAAGAGAGGACTCTGCCAGTGAATGGTGGGGTTCTTTTTTATATATTAGGAAAGTGCTTTCCTAATATATAAAAAACGCTCCGCTAAGGATGCGCACTGCGGCGTACAATGTAGATGTCGCAAGCGACCGCCGCAGGCGCAAGAATGTGCAAGGCACATTCTTTGTTCTAGAAATAATAAAGATGTCAACTCAAATAAAGAAAAGGTTGACAATCGAAAAAGACATGGCTATACTATTTTCATATGTTGTAAATAAGATCAACAGAATGATAATGCTGAAGAAGCGTTGGAGATATTTGAGGATTGCGGGAATTACATAGCAATGGAGTAATCCGGTTGCATCAGTGAATGACAAAAATTACTTTTGAAACTCATATCATAGAAACAGAAGAAAGGGAAATATACCATGTCAAACAGATCAATTCATACATTACTGAAAAACTGGGATGAAGAATGTCCGCTTACAAGAGAAGAAGCAGTTGAAGTGCTGAATCTTCCAGAGGAGGAGATGGACAGTCTGATGGAGTGTGCTTATGCACTTCGTACAAAATACAAAGGGAAGAAAGTAAGCGTTCAGCTTCTGACAAATGTTCGTAGTGGAAACTGTACACAGAACTGCGCTTATTGTGCACAATCTAAGGATTCTCAGGCAGAGATTGAGAAGTACAAGAGAGTATCAGATGAAAAGCTTTATGGAGATAATGACCTGGTAGATGAGAAACATCTTGCAAGACATTGTATCGGATTGAGTGGAATCGGATTCTCAGACGAGGAGATTGAAGATCTTGCAGACCGTATCCGCGAGATGAAGAAGAAAGATACACAGATCTGCTGCTCCATTGGCTTCCTGACAGAGAAGCAGGCAAGAATCCTGAAAGATGCCGGATTGGACCGTATCAACCATAATCTGAACAGCAGCCGTTCTTTCTATCCGGAGATTTGTACAACACATACTTATGATCAGCGTGTGAATAATATCAAGATGCTTCAGAGTCTTGGATTCGAGATCTGCAGTGGTGGAATTGTTGGAATGGGTGAGAGTAAGGAAGATATCGTTGATATGCTGATGGATCTTCGCGAGATCAATCCGGAATCGGTTCCGATCAATTTCTTACTTCCGATTCCGGGAACAAGACTGGCAGATCGTGATATCTCAGAGCTGACACCGGAGTATTGCTTGAAAGTTCTTTGTCTGGCAAGACTGATGATTCCGAAGTCCGATATCCGCTGTGCAGCAGGAAGAGAAGTTTACTTCAAGGGATTGGAACCGGAACTTTTCAAAGTTGTTGATTCTATCTTTGCATCAGGTTATCTGACAGCCGGAGGCCAGGGAATCGATGACACAATGAAAATGATAAAAAATGCGGGATTCGATGGAGAGATCGAGTCTACAGATCACTAAAAATGATTCAAACTATATAATAATTTTAAATAAACCGCCAAACGAAGGATACGCTGTTCTGAGGATGAATCAGAGTGGCGTATCTTTCGTTTTATCAGCTTTTACTTGCAGATGATAAAAGGGAGTGGTAACATGGTGTTTAATAATTGTCATGTGAGAGTGAGGAAAGATAGGCATGTATGGATTTTATATAGATGAAGACAGGAGAAAAGCACGAAGAGCAAAATGGAATACAGTGAGGATCATATCAATCGGATTCTTTGGCGTGATTCTGCTTGGCAGTCTGCTCTTATGGCTTCCATTTTCAAATCATCAGCCGATTCGTTATATCGATGCACTGTTTACAGCTGTAACATGTGTCTGCGTGACAGGATTGGTGACAGTTGTGCCGGCTGCGCAATTTACAGTGGCAGGAAAAGTGATTCTGCTTATTCTGATCCAGATCGGCGGACTTGGAATCATTGCATGTACAACTGCATTTTTAATTCTGGTTGGAAAAAGAATAAATATGAAGGAACGAGTTGTCATTCAAGAAGCCTATGGTCTGTCCACACTTCAAGGAATGATCCGGTTTATTGAAAGAGTATTGTGGGGAACATTTCTTGTAGAAGGAATTGGCGCAATCGGATATTCATTTCAGTTTATTCCGGAGTATGGTGTTGCGAAGGGAATCTTCTATTCCGTGTTTCACTCAATCTCTGCATTTTGTAATGCGGGTGTAGATATTCTTGGAGATTCAAGCTTTACGAGATATGTCAATACACCAGTGATCACAATTACGACAACAATGCTTGTCATTCTCAGCGGTCTTGGTTATCCGGTATGGATCGATCTTGCGAAGAATATAAAGATGACAATACAGTCCAAGGGAAAACGGCCAGTCGGAAGAACGATCACAAGACTGAGCCTGCAGAGTAAAATTGTTCTGACAATGACGTTGTTCCTTCTTACTTTGGGAACTTTGGGATTCTATCTGTTGGAGCATCATAATCCGGCAACGATGGGAACATTGAACGCTGCAGGGAAATTCCAGGCGGCTTTTTTCCAGTCTGTGACGACGAGAACGGCAGGATTTGCCAGCATATCTCAGTCAGGTCTTACGAATGGTTCGAAGCTGCTGGCCAGCATGCTGATGATCATCGGTGGTTCACCGGCAGGAACTGCAGGTGGTATCAAGACAACAACAGTTGCTGTTCTCTTGCTTACAGCAATTTCTGTCTTGAGAGGAAACAAAGATACGGAATGTTATGGAAGAAAAATTACATTCGAAATTATAAGAGTAGGGATAACAATCACACTTGTGACATTTGTCTTCTGGCTGTTTGGGGTGACGGTGATGACAGTGATCGAGCCACAGCAGAAAGTCCTTGATCTGATGTTTGAGGCGACATCTGCGATGGCAACGGTTGGTCTGACAGCGGATCTGACGCCAGTGCTTAGTGATATCAGTCATGTCGTTCTGATGCTCATGATGTATATTGGACGAATCGGACCAATGACGATGGCACTTATATTTTCCGGTCATGTGGATAAGAAGAATCAGTTCCGTACTTTGCCGGAAGCGAAGATTATGGTTGGCTAAGAAAAGATAAAAGAGAAAACAAGAGATACGCGATAAAAACAAGGAACAGTATATGAGAAGGAGAAAACGATGAGAAAGCAGTTTGCAGTTCTGGGGCTTGGAAGCTTTGGACGGAGTGTGGCCCTGACACTTGAGAGTATGGGATGTGATGTGATTGTTGTAGATAAATCACAGGAGACAATTCAGGAGATCTCGGACAGAGTAACTTATGCTATTACGGCAGATATCACAGAGAAAGAAGCTCTGAGTGCACTGGGAACAAGGAATTTGGACGGAGCAATTATTGGAGTTGCGGAGAATCTTGAAGCAGGGATCATGGCGACTCTGCTTTGTAAAGAAATAGGAATTCCAATGGTTGTTGCCAAAGCAAAGAATAAGTTACAGGGAACTATATTGAAGAAAGTAGGGGCAGATACTGTTGTATATCCTGAGATTGAGATGGGCAGCCGGGTTGCCAAAAGCCTTCTGGCAACAGAATTCACAGACTGGATTGAACTGTCAAATGATTACAGTATGGTTGAGATCGCTGTTCCAAAACCGTGGATCAATCACAGTATGGCAGAACTGGGTATACGTACGAAATATGGAGTTACAGTTGTAGGAATCATGCAGGACGGAAATGTTAATGTAGAGTTTAATCCACAGATGCCGCTTCCGGAGAATGCACTATTGATTTTGGTTGGAGCAAATAAAGTACTCGAAAAAATTGGAAAATTGGAGAAATAGATTATGATAACAAGTACATCGAATGCACAGATCAAAGAACTGGCGAAGCTGCAGAAGAAGAGCCGCTTAAGAGATGAAAAAGGAATCTTTCTCGTGGAAGGACCAAGAATGACAGAAGAGATTCCGGCGGAACGAATTGAGAAAGTATATGCTTCAGAAAGCTTTGCAAAGAAGAATAAAGAATTTTTAGAGAAATTACAGGCGCCGGTCGAGCTTCTGACAGATACTGTGTTCGCTTACGTGTCAGATACAAAGACACCGCAGGGAATTCTGGCGATTGTGAAGAGACTCAATTATACGATGAATGACCTGATGCAGATGAAAAATCAGAAGGCACCGCACTTGGTTGTGTTGGATAATCTGCAGGATCCGGGAAATCTCGGAACTATTTTCAGAACAGCTGAGGCAGCAGGTGTAACCGGAATCTTATTGAGCAAAGATTGCGTGGACGTCTACAATCCAAAGGTGATTCGTTCCACGATGGGGGCTGTATTCCGTATGCCGTTCCTCTATGTGGAAGATCTTCCGGAGAAGATCAAAGAGCTGCAGAAGGAGGGCATTAAAACTTACGCAGCACATTTGCGTGGAGAAAATGCATACGACGAGGAAGATTATACAACTGGTTGTGCATTTCTGATCGGAAATGAGGGAAACGGACTTCGTGATGAAGTTGCAGACTGCGCGGATTGTCTCATCCGTATCCCAATGGAAGGCGAGGCAGAATCTCTAAATGCGGCAGTGGCAGCGGCGGTCCTGATGTTCGAAGCAGGAAGACAGAGAAGAAATAATAAAAATGCATAAAAGAATGTATAAACGCTGAATGAATATGTATAAAACAGAGTAAAATAAAGTTTTAGTTGCATTTTTATACATGGATGTAGTATACTAAATTCATCGGTTACAATGTAGGTTCAAAGATATGAAGAAGAGAAGGACAGAGAGGGTTCTGATTCATATAGTTATAGAATAGAAAGGACGAGAACAATGGATTTAAAAGGAAGAAATTTTCTGACACTGAAGGATTTTACACCAGAGGAGATTACATACCTGCTTGACCTGGCAGCAGACCTCAAAGAGAAGAAGAAAAGCGGAGTACCGGTGGATCATTATCATGGCAAGAACATTGCACTGATCTTTGAGAAGACAAGTACAAGAACACGTTGTGCATTCGAAGTGGCAGCGCATGATATGGGAATGGGAACAACTTATCTTGATCCATCAGGTTCTCAGATTGGAAAGAAAGAGAGCATCGAAGATACAGCCCGTGTACTTGGAAGAATGTATGACGGAATCGAATATCGTGGATTCGGTCAGGAAATCGTAGAAGATCTTGCAAAATATGCAGGAGTACCGGTATGGAACGGTCTGACAAATGAATATCATCCGACACAGATGCTGGCAGATATGCTGACAATCCGTGAGAATTTCGGAGAACTCAAAGGCCGCAAGCTTGTATACATGGGAGATGCAAGGTTTAACATGGGCAACTCCCTGATGATCGCATGCTCTAAGCTTGGAATGCATTTCGTAGCATGTACAACGAAAGAATATTTCCCAAACGAAGAGCTTGTTGAAACTTGCAAAGGTTATGCTGCACAGTCCGGAGCAACAATTACTCTGACTGAAGATGTAAAAGAAGGAACAAAGGACGCAGATGTTATCTATACAGATGTATGGGTATCCATGGGCGAGCCGGATGAAGTATGGGAGAAGAGAATCAAAGAACTTTCACCATATAAGGTAACAAAAGAAGTTATGGCAAATGCAAAAGATACAGCTATTTTCCTGCATTGCCTGCCGGCATTCCATGACCTGAAGACAAAGATCGGAGCAGAGATGGGACAGCGTTTCGGAATCGAAGATATGGAAGTAACAGACGAAGTATTCGAGTCTGCACAGTCCAAAGTATTCGATGAGGCAGAGAACAGAATGCATACGATCAAGGCGGTAATGGTTGCAACACTTGGCGAGTTCTAAGAGAACGTAATCGCACATCGTGTGAACAGTAACGCGCAATGTATTTGATGAACTTGAGAAATCAGCAGAAGTTTGGTATGATAAATGAGTTAAAGATCAGACCGGCTTCTGTGGAAAATAAGAAAGAGCAGAAGGTGTCTGTTATTCCAGAGATGGGACAGACACCTTTCTTATTAGGACAATACTTTCCTATATAGGTCTGATGAGAGGTGGAATTAAAATGAAAGCTGAAATATTAAAATTATTGAGGGAAGCGGACGGATATGTGTCAGGCCAGCAGCTTTGTGAAAAGTTCGGGGTGTCAAGAACTGCAGTCTGGAAGGTGATCCGTCAGCTGCAGGAAGAAGGATATCAGGTTGAAGCTGTGCGGAATAAAGGTTATCATATTGTAGATAGTCCGGATGTGATGACGAAAGAAGAGCTCGATAGCCTGATGGATACGCAGTGGGCCGGAAGAAACATCGTTTATTACGATTCGGTAGATTCTACAAATCTGAGGATCAAGCAGATGGGAGATGAAGGTGCACCGGAAGGTACACTTGCGGTAGCAGATAAGCAGACAGCCGGAAGAGGGAGAAGGGGCCGTTCCTGGGATTCACCGTCAGGTTCAAGCATTTACATGTCCTTGTTGCTTCGTCCGAAGATTGAACCGGATCAGGCGCCGATGCTGACGCTTGTGATGGCATTAAGTGTAGCAGAGGGAATCATGGATTGCGGAGATTCCTGTGGAAACCCAGATGTAAAGATCAAGTGGCCAAATGATATTATCATTAATGGAAAGAAGCTCGTCGGAATCCTGACAGAGATGAGCACTCAGATCGATTACATTAATCATGTAACGATTGGTGTAGGGATCAATGTGAACCTGACAGAGTTCCCTGAGGAGATCCGTGAGACAGCGACATCACTCAGACTGGAATGTGGACATGTGGTAAAGAGAGCACCGTTGATCGCAGCAGTGATGAAACGCTTTGAACAGAATTACACGGTTTTCCTTGAACATGGAGATCTGTCCGGTCTGAAAGAACGTTACAGCGAATTACTGGTTAATAAAGACCGTGAGGTCCGGATTCTTGGCGCGAAAGAACAGTACAATGCTTACGCACTTGGAATCAATCAGACAGGAGAATTGATCGTTCGGAAAGAAGATGGAACCGAAGAGGCGGTGTATGCCGGAGAAGTTTCGGTGCGCGGCGTATATGGATATGTATAACCAGGTGGATAAGACCTACGGAATGTGAATAAGTCATCGGGATTATGCAGTGAATGTGGAAAATATGGAAAGGTAAGTACTGTTTACAGAAACTGTGGGCAGTGATATAAGGTGTAAAAATTATGGATGAAGAAATGGTATTGTGTGCGGCCAGCTCCTATGAGCAGAAATATTATCTGAACCCGGAATTTGAATCTCTTCCGGAAGCAGTGAAACAGGAATTGCAGATCATGTGTGTGTTGTATACAGCGGATGTTGGAGGAGTTCTCCTGTTGGTGTTTGATGAGAATGGAAACCTTGAGTTGAAAGTAGAGCACAACGAGGGTGATTTCTCATTCGATGAGATCGGAAGTGTACTGAAGATCAAAGAGCTGCAGGACACAAAGGAAGAGCTTTTCAAGTCTCTTGAAATGTTTTACAAAGTATTCTATCTTGGAGAAGAGACAGAGGAATAAATAGTCAGATAAATAGATTACGGTTTATCTGTCGAATTTTAAAACTATAAAAAAGCCCATGGCGGAATCTGAATGGTAAGTTTGTTGAACTTATCAGAATTCCTGCTATGGGCTTTTGTTTCTCATAGTTTCCGTTTAACGATAGGTCACTTTTTATCCGAGCAATAACTTCAGAACGTCGCTGACCTTTTTCACCGGAGTGATTTTCAGCTTATCCTTTACTTCAGCAGCTACATCTTCGAGATCATCTGCGTTGTCAAAAGGAATCAGTATTTTTGTAATACCGGCCCTCTGGGCAGCCATCAGTTTCTCAGGAAGCCCACCGATCGGAAGTATACCTCCGCGGAGGGAAACTTCACCGGTCATGGCATAATCCGGGCTGACAGCCTTTCCGGTAACAAGGGAAGCAAGTGCTGTGGTTAATGTAATGCCGGCAGATGGACCGTCTTTTGGAACAGCTCCTTCCGGCACATGAATGTGCAGATCATGATCCTGGAAAACCTTGCTTTCTTTAGGATAAAGAGACTTCACAAGTGTCAGTGCAATCTGTACAGATTCTTTCATGACATCTCCAAGCTGTCCGGTGATGATCACCTTTCCTTCCCCTTCTGTCAGCTTTGTCTCTATAAACAGAATCTCACCGCCTGCCTGTGTCCATGCAAGTCCGGTGACAACACCAGGCTGTGTGGAAGTTAATTTCTGGTCATGATGCAGTTTCTTACGGCCGAGATAGTCTTTCAGATTCGATTTATTTACTGTCAGAGTCTGCCCCTCTTCTTTTACAAGACGCACAGCAGCGGAACGACAAAGCATATCAATCTGTTTCTTAAGTCCACGGACTCCGGATTCCATCGTATAATCTTCAATGACCTTGCGCAATGCACCATCCGTTATCTTTAACATTTTCTTCTGGATTCCCATAGCGTCCATTGCTTTTGGAAGTAAGTGCTTTCTGGCAATATGGAATTTTTCCACCGCCGTATATCCTGGAAAATCGATCACTTCCATACGGTTCAGAAGCGGTTCAGGAATCGTATCTGTAGAATTCGCTGTGCAGACGAACAGAACATTGGATAAGTCATATGGAACATTCATATAATGGTCTGTAAATGTACTGTTCTGCTCCGGGTCAAGCACCTCAAGCAATGCACTTGCCGGATCTCCGCCATAATCTTTCGCAAGCTTATCTACTTCATCAAGAACTACAACAGGATTGGAAACGCCGCTGCGTTTAATCCCTTCCATGATCCGTCCCGGCATAGCGCCGATATAAGTTCTTCTGTGACCGCGGATCTCAGCTTCATCTCGGATACCGCCGAGACTGATGCGGACATATTCGCGGTTTAACGCACGGGCAATACTCTGTCCGATACTTGTCTTACCGGTACCAGGCGCACCGACAAAAAGGAGGATGGAACCATACTGTTTCCGGTTCAGTGCCATAACAGCAATCTGCTGGATGATACGTTCTTTGACTTTCTTAAGTCCATAATGATCTTCATCAAGAATCTCTTCTGCCCGGTTTAAATCAATCGGTGTAAATTCCGGATGCTTCCAGGAGAGACTGGTGACAAAATCAAGATAGTCATAGAGAAGCCCATATTCATGGCTGTCTTTTCCTTCCTGCTTCATACGATTCAGGACTTTGTCCGCTTCCTTACGGGCATCTTCATTCATGCCAGATTCCTGGATCTTTTTTTCAAAAGCACGGACATCGGAAATATTTTCCGGGTGCATCTCATCTAATTCTTTCTGAAGGTAATCAATCTGCTTCTTAATTGCAGCCTCTCTGTAAAGCTGCTCCTGGTCACCTTTCTGTGCCTCCTGTGCTTCAGAAGAAACTTTGGCCACTTCCATGAATTCCTTAATCGCATTCTCAATCAGTTCACAGCGCTCACGGCGGGAATCTGTCTCAACAATTGCATATTTTTCTTCGGAAGTAATGTTCAGATAATCTGAAAGAGCAGAACCAAGGTCATAGATATTCTTTCTCTGGATAATGTAGCTTCTTGCCCAGATCCCCCATTGATAATTCTGAACAAATTTCAGAAGCGAGTTCCGCAGGTTTGTGAAAGTCTGCTTCTCTTCTTCTAAAGGAAGATCATCTACCTCCGGACGGATGGAAGCTGTAGCTGTAATCTGTCCGTTCTCATCCAGCTCAATATCATCAAGACTGACACGTTCTAATGTACGAATCTGGATGCTGTCATCATCACCGATGGATTCGACTCTCGCAGACATACCGACCGGGTAAATATCATCTATAGTAACAGTAGTCTCATCCACTTCATTTTTCAAAAATGGAAACAGAATATCTGTACCGACTTCAATCTGGTCTGCAGCAGCCCCCGGAAAGAAATCACGTTTAAAAAAATAAGTGATATCAGGGAGCAATAATATATTAAAAACAGGACGAATAATCATAAAAACACTCCTTTCGTCTCATGATTTATCATATCACCGTTAGCGATTCAAAATGGTGGGATATGTTGTGTAATGCAGGTGCCGCGAACAGAAAACTGCTTACAGCTGTGCCATCAGAAAGTTTAGCGATCCCGCAGGATTCTCAGTTCCTTTTTCCAAAAGAGAGACAAGAGCAGAGATTGTCTGTTCAATCTCATCTGCTGTTGAAGGTACTAAGGTGTTATCCATCTTAACAGTCAGTACAATCAGTACGATCTCAGCAAGAGAAACAGGGTCAGCACAGTGGATTAAATCCTGTGCAATCCCTTGTTCAATAATGGAAGCAAGAACCGGCTTGAGTGAAACGATGAGATGGTTCATGTACTTTTGATGAAGAAAAGCCCGCTCCGGTGCAGCCTTTGTAGTTGATGGCTGTGTCTTTAAAAAAGCCGCAGAGGAATTTCGGCAGGCCTGAAAGATCAGAGCCATGCGTGTGAAAGGTGAAATCTCTCTTTGCTCTGCAAGGTGTCTTGCTGTTGTTATTGGAGCTTCATAATTGCGTTCTACCAGTGCTTCAAGAATTGCATCTTTGGAAGAAAAATAATAATAAATACTTCCTTTTCCAATTTCAGCAGTCTGAGCAATCTCACTGACAGAGATATTAGAAAGTTCTTTGGTTTCCAGAAGCTTTTGAAGAGCATCCAGAATCTTATCGTATTTTAATTGTTTTGGCATAGAAGTCCGCCTCGTATATTCGTAAGTATATTTGGCCAGTTCCAGATTACGGGAATTGACTGATATCCTTTTAAGTATAGCACAATAAAGTCGGAAGAACCAATAAAATAGAAATAAAAAAGAGGACAAAAAAAGGACACTTTAAAACAAAAGATTGTCTGAAATAGATAATTGACCACGGGTCGAAAAAGTGATAGATTAAAAACATAGCAAGTCGACCACTAGTCGAAAATGAAAAGATGAAAAGGAGAGGGAGAGAAAAATGACATACGCAGACATGTTTTCAAAAGTAAAAGGAATGATGATGGAAGCAGACGTAAGTACTGTGAATGAACATCTTGCATATCAGTTTAATATAACAGGAGAAGCAGAGGGAATCTTTTATGCAGAGGTAAAAGAAGGAAAGCTGTATGTGGAACCATACGAGTATTATGACAGAGATGCGATTTTTACTTGTTCGGCAGAGACATTATTTAAGATCAATGAGGGAAAGCTGGATCCGGTTCTGGCAGTAACACTGGGAAAATTGAAAGTAGAAGGCAACATTGACAAAGCTTTGTATCTGAAAAAACTGATTGATAGCAGAAAAGCAGAACAGAATGCAATAAAGAAAACACAGAAACAGAAATAACTGTAAAAAGGAAGCAAAGGTGAAAAAGATGATGCATTACGGAAAACTTCTTGCACTTGCAGGTCTGGTGGGAATCGTATCAGCAGAGGCAGGTGGAAGTGCATACTTTTACAGAAGAACAATGATGCGTTATAACGCAAAGACAGAACGCACGATGAAGATGTCCGGGGTAGACTGGGATCAGTATTTCTCAAAGATGAAGGAATGCAGGGAATGGATGATGGAGCAGCCTCATGAAGATGTCTGGATCCGGTCGGAAGACAGTTTGAAGCTTCATGGAACGTATTTCCGGGGATCAGGAAATGTCGAAGAAAAGAAATGCAAAAAAGCAGTGATTTGTTTTCATGGCTACACGAGCCAGGGGCTTGCAGATTATGGAAGTATTTCAAATTATTATTTGAAGCGTGGTTATAACGTTCTTCTTGTTGATCAGAGATCACATGGGCAAAGTGAAGGAAAATACATTGGATTCGGATGTAAGGACCGTTATGATGCATATCGATGGATTGAATGGGTGATTGGACAGGAAGGAGAAAATGTTCAGATTCTCCTGCATGGTAATTCTATGGGAGGCGCCACAGTATTGATGGCAAGCGGGCTTGATTTGCCGCAGCAGGTAAAAGGAATTATTGCAGATTGTCCGTTTACTTCGCCCAAGGCAGTGTTTACACATGTACTTCACAGTATGTATCATCTTCCGGCGTTTCCAATGATACAGATTGCGGATGCGGTGAATAAAAAACAGGCAGGATATGGACTGGATGAGTGCAATTCTGCCCGTGAAGTCAGAAAAGCAAAAGTTCCTGTCCTTTTGATCCATGGAGACGCCGATACATTTGTTCCATGTAGTATGTCTGAAGAAATTTATAAAAATTGTAAATCTCCAAAACAGAAGCTGATCATCCACGGGGCAGGACACTGCGAAAGTTATTATAAAGACAGAGAAGCTTATGAAGGAGCAATGGATTCATTTATAGGAGGAATCATAGAATGATGAAAACAAGAAAAGGATATCCTGTATACCCACTGACGGTAGCGCAAAAATTTCATTTGTATTATCTGCCATTTTGTCCGAATGCGGCAGTACTGAATATTGGTACAAGCCTGACAATTGGCACAGATCTGGATTGGGATGTACTCCGAGAGTCCATTTACAAAGCATATGAGAGAATTGAAGGGATGCGGATACGCTTTGCAAAGGACAAAGAGGGGAATGTATATCAGTATGTTGTAAGTGCAGAGCAGGACAGAAAAGAACGGGAGATAGAGTTCGTTGATTTCTCCAATGTGACTATGGAAGAGGCAGCTGATACGATGCAGAAATGGACAACTGTTCCATTTCCATTCGAGGATTCACTGATGACGAAAATTAAAATGATCCGCACTTCAGATGGATTCAACGGAGTGTATTTCCTCGGACATCATATGGTGGTAGATGCTCAGTCGCTGATCACATTTCTGAAGGATATTATTGAGCTGTACTGTAATGCAAAATATGAAGGTGTCCCATATCCAAAGGATATGTGTTCTTACATAGATCAGGTAAAGAAGGATCTCGCATATGAAGCCGGAAGTAAAGCACAGCAGCGAGACAGAGAATTTTTCAGGGAACTGATTGAAGCATCAGAGCCGGTTTATAACGGTGTTAATGGAACAGATAAGCTGGATGCAGCGAGGGAAATGTTTAAAAATCCAAAGCTTCGTTCCGCATTTAATGCGACAGATGATGTGAGTTCTGCATTGGATATCTTTCATTTGGAAGCAGAACCGACCAAACGTCTGATGGATTTCTGCGAAAAGTACCGGGTATCTCTGGCATGTCTTTTGTTAATGGGATTACGTACTTACTTCCAGAAAATGAATGGACAGGAGGATGTATCGATCAATAATGCGATTGCCAGAAGGGCTACATTAAAAGAAAAGAAATCCGGTGGAACAAGAATTCATTCGTTCCCGTTTCGTACCGTATTTTCAGAAGATGTGAAGTTTATCGATGCAGTATATGAAATCCGTGATAAGCAGAATGAATTATTCCGTCATGCAAATTATGATCCGACAGAATATTTCGCATATCGCTCCAGGACATATCCACAGCCACAGAATGGACTGACGTATGAGCCGATGTCTTTGACTTACCAGCCGATGACATTGCAGGAGAAAGGACTGGAAGATCTTGGAGGAATTCAATATAAGACAAAATGGTATCCAAATGGAATGACAACACAGGCAATGTATCTGACAGTCATGCACCGACCGGAGGATAATGGATTGGATTTCAACTTTGAACATCAGAAAAAAGCAATCTCAAGAGAAGAGTTGGAATATCTGTATTACTATTTATGTAAAATTATGTTCAAGGGAGCAGAAAATCCTGAACTTACAATTGGAGAAATTATAAAGCTTGTATAAAAGAAAGATGATCCGGATCATGTTGAGAATCACGATCAGGACAGAATGGAAAGGAAAAAATCATGTTTGAGCAGTTAGTAGATATTATTTGTAATTATGTAGAAATTGAACAGGAAGACATCAAGCCGGAATCACGTTTTATGGAAGATCTTGGATTCACATCCTTTGATTTTATGAGCATGCTTGGTGAAATAGAAGACGAGATGGATGTGGAGATTGAACAGGACAAGGCAGCAGATATCCGAACAGTCGGAGAAGCTGTAGCGTATCTTGAGTCTTTGAAGTAGAGGGAAAAGAAAATGGAATATAGAACAATTCGCGATATTCTTACAAATGCAGAAAAATGTTTTGGAAATGAAGACGCAATCCGTTACAAAACAGGAAAAAATGAAATTGCGGCAAAGACATACACACAGTTGAAAGAAGACAGTGAGAGAATAACAGCATTATTGAAAAAACTGGGAGATCCAAAAAGTCATATCGCATTGATCGGTGCGACTTCTTATCTATGGATTGCTTCCTATTTTGGAATTGTGGACGGCGGAAATGTTGCAGTACCGTTGGATGTGTCACTTCCGGCAGAAGAACTGTGTGAACTTATCGACCGTGCAGATGTAACAATCCTGATTGTGGATGAGATCCGTAAAGATGTGATCGAAGCAGCGAAAGAAAAGTGTACAAAACTGAAGTACATCCTTTCTATGCAGAAGGAAGCGAATGAGGGCAATATACTTTCTCTTATAAAATCAATGATGGAACAAACGATAGATGAGGACACAGGAGTAGAAAAAACAGAGATTACTCCGGATCAACTCTGTACGATCATGTTCACATCAGGGACAACAGGAAAGAGCAAAGGTGTGATGCTGACACACAGAAATCTCGTTGAGAACGCGACATGTCTAGATATGAAGCTCCCAGAGAGAAATGTGATCCTGTCAGTTTTACCGATTCACCACGCATACTGCCTGAGTATGGATATCCTGAAAGGAATTTCTCTCGGTGCAATTATCTGTATCAATGACTCTTTGATGCGTGTAGCAAAAAATATCAAATTATTTAAGCCAAATATGATCCTGATGGTACCTCTTATGATTGAAACTTTTGCGAAAAAATTAGAAGACGTAAAAGACCTTCCGGAAAAAGTGGTAAAAGAAGCAGTATTTGGATCTCAGTTTCATACGATTTGCAGTGGAGGGGCATACCTGAATCCGGAGTATATTGAGCTGTTCGAACGTTTTGGAATCCAGATCCTCCAGGGATATGGAATGACAGAATGTTCACCGGTCATCAGTACAACCGTTGCATGGAATGTAAAAAAGAATTCAGTAGGACAACTTCTTCCAAACTGCGAGGCAAAGACTGTAGATGGAGAACTGTGGGTTCGCGGAAGCAGTGTAATGCAAGGATATTACAAGATGCCGGAAGAAACAAAAACCGCACTGAAAGATGGATGGCTTTGCACAGGGGATCTTGGATATGTAGATGAAGAAAGGTTTATCTATCTGACAGGACGAAAGAAAAACCTGATCATTACAAAGAATGGAGAAAATGTCTCACCGGAAGAACTGGAGAATAAATTAAGTTCTTCAAGACTCGTGCAGGAAGTATTAGTAAGAGAAGCAAAAGGTGTGATCGAGGCAGAAATATATCCAGATGAGGAGTACGCAAAAAAACAGGGACTTGAAAGAGAAGAGGAAGTCCGTGTAGAACTCCAAAAACTGATTGATGAATATAATCAGGGTGCACCGGCATATAAAAAGATTTATAGTCTGATCATTCGCGAGAAAGAATTTGAGAAGACAGCTTCAAGAAAAATCAAGAGATATTAAAAGACAGATAAAAAAGTCTGAATAAACGGAGGATTGCAAAAGCTTTGTGATTGCCGGATTTATTCAGACTTTTTGTGTGAATGCGAAAGAACAGATCGTGTACGTTGACTTTTCGGCAGTTATTTACTATGATACTAAAGTCAAATAAGAAGAATAGTTATAGATTAGAAAGAATAGAATATGATGAAACAGTTGAAAATAGGAAATGTGACGCTGCCAAACCGTTACATCTTAGGACCGATGGCCGGAGTGACAGATCTTCCATTCCGTGTGTTGTGTAAAGACCAGGGAGCAGGTCTTTTGTGTATGGAGATGGTCAGCGCAAAAGCGATTTTATATAATAATAAGAATACAGAATCACTTCTGGAGATCCACCCGGATGAACAGCCGGTGTCACTGCAGTTTTTTGGATCAGATCCGAAGATTATGAGTGAGATGGCAAAACGTGTGGAAGAGCGTCCATTTGATATTATGGATATTAATATGGGATGTCCGGTGCCGAAGGTTGTGCGCAATGGAGAAGGCTCTGCACTTATGAAGAATCCGAGGCTGGTTTATGAAATCGTCAGTGCAATGGTGAAGGCAATTGATAAGCCGGTCACTGTGAAGATAAGAAAAGGATTTGATGACAGTTGCATTAATGCGGTTGAGATCGCGAAGATCATCGAGGAGGCCGGGGCAGCAGCTGTAGCCGTGCACGGAAGGACAAGAGAACAGTATTACAGCGGACAGGCAGATTGGGATATCATCCGTCAGGTAAAAGAAGCTGTCTCTATTCCGGTAATTGGAAACGGAGATGTGACAAGCCCACAGAAAGCAGAGGAGCTGGTAAAACAGACAGGGTGTGACGGAATCATGATCGCAAGAGGAGCACAGGGGAATCCATGGATCTTCTCCGAGATGATCACATATGAAGAGACAGGCACATTACCAGAACGTCCGGGAAAAGAAGAAGTTCGTGATATGATGCTTCGTCATGCCAGATTACAGTTGAAATACAAAGGTGAATTCATTGGTATCCGCGAGATGAGAAAACATGTGGCATGGTATACAAAGGGACTGAAAGGTTCTGCAAAATTGCGTGAAGAAATCAATCGCGTAGAGTCCTATCAGGAGCTGGAAGAACTGCTCTTTCAGAGACTATAGGAAAAGAAGCTCCGGGACTTCGGAAAACAGTTGGAAAACAGAATGGAAAAAGTTCGGAAAAAGGCGGTTTTAAAGGCTTTTCATACACTGCGCAGAAGTGACCTGTGAGAGTGAAATTGCTTGACAGAAAGCGCGAGTTTGAGTATAATATTGAAATTGCGGACGGACGCTGATACAACGATTGGCGTCCAGGAGAAAAAGACAGCAGACATGCATTTTAAAACTCACATTATAATATCTGTAGACAAAATATAGAGAAGGAACTTTGAATGCATGAAAAGTATAGACAGAAAATGATTTGCAGAGAATCTGTAAATGTTGTAGGAAACGAAACGTTATTGCAACAGGCAGTGACGGTAAGGAAGTAGAAAGGAAGCAGGAACAATGGCAGAGGCAAAAAAAAGATTACTTACTTATGCCGGATTAAAGGCAATTGAGGATGAACTTGAGAATCTGAAAGTAGTAAAGAGAAAAGAAGTTGCAGGCAAGATCAAAGAGGCAAGAGAGCAGGGAGACCTTTCCGAGAACGCTGAGTATGATGCAGCGAAAGACGAGCAGAGAGATATCGAAGCCCGTATCGAGGAGCTTGAGGCAATCCTGAAGAATGCAGAAGTTGTAGTAGAGGATGAAGTTGATCTTAATAAGATCAATGTTGGATGTGCAGTAAAGGTTTACGATATCACATTTGATGAAGAGATGGAGTTCAAGATTGTTGGTTCTACAGAGGCGAACAGTCTGGAAGGAAAGATCTCCAATGAGTCTCCGGTAGGTCACGCACTGATCGGAAAGAAAATCAATGATGTCGTTGACGTTGAGACACAGGCAGGAGTTATCCAGTACAAAGTACTTGATATCAAACGTTCATAATCAGCTTAGGACAGACCTCTTACTATTAAGAGGTCTGAATTCGCTTAAAAAGACAATATAAAAATAACTATTTCTGCATTGATATATAAAAATTAATGCGGAAGCAGATAGAAATGGAAGGAGAACAGACAGTGGGACAGAATCAGAAGAACACACAGGAACCAGATATGAATCAGCTGAGAAAGGTTCGCCGTGAGAAACTTGCAGAACTGCAGCAGAACGGAAGAGACCCTTTCCAGATTACAAAGTTTAACCAGACACATCATTCACTCGAAGTGAAAGATCTCTATGAGGCACATGAGGCTGAGATTTTAAAAGATCACCAGCAGCCGAACGTAGAAGGTATGGATGAAGAGCAGGCAAAAGAGGCTCTCAAGAATGATTACGAAGAGAGAAGAAGCATCATGGATGCAAGCCCGATCCACGTAGCAATCGCAGGACGTATGATGTTCAAGAGAGTTATGGGAAAAGCTTCTTTCTGTAACATCCAGGATTTACAGGGAAACATCCAGGTATACGTAGCAAGAGATGCAATCGGAACAGACGCTTACGCTGATTTCAAGAAATCTGATATCGGTGATATCTTCGGACTTGAAGGATTCGCTTTCAGAACAAGAACAGGAGAAATCTCCATTCATGCTGAGAAGATGACACTTCTCTCCAAGAGCTTACAGATGCTTCCGGAGAAGTTCCACGGTCTGACAGATACAGACACACGTTATCGTCAGAGATACGTAGACCTGATCATGAATGCAGACTCTAAAGATACATTTATCAAACGTTCCAAGATCCTTGCAGCAATCCGTAAGTACTTAAGCGGAGAAGGATTCATGGAAGTTGAGACTCCGATGCTTGTAGCAAATGCCGGTGGAGCAGCTGCAAGACCGTTCGAGACACATTTCAACGCACTGAATGAGGATCTGAAGCTTCGTATTTCACTTGAGCTGTACCTGAAGAGACTGATCGTTGGTGGACTTGAGAAAGTATACGAGATCGGTCGTGTATTCCGTAACGAAGGTCTTGATACAAGACATAACCCAGAGTTCACTCTGATGGAGCTTTACCAGGCATATACAGATTACCACGGCATGATGGATCTGACAGAGAACATGTACCGCTTTGTTGCTCAGGAAGTTCTTGGAACAACACAGATCGTTTACAAAGGAATCCCGATGGATCTCGGTAAACCGTTCGAGCGTATCACAATGGTTGATGCAGTTAAGAAATACGCAGGCGTTGACTGGAATGAAGTTGAGACTCTGGAGCAGGCAAGAGAACTTGCAAAAGAGCATAATGTAGAATTTGAAGAGAGACATAAGAAAGGTGATATCCTCAACCTCTTCTTCGAGGAGTTCGTAGAGGAGCATCTGCTTCAGCCGACATTCGTTATGGATCACCCGGTTGAGATCTCTCCACTGACAAAGAAGAAACCAGAGAATCCAGAATATGTAGAGCGCTTCGAGTTCTTCATGAATGGATGGGAAATGGCAAATGCTTACTCAGAGCTGAATGACCCGATCGATCAGAGAGAGCGTTTCAAAGCGCAGGAAGAGCTGCTTGCACAGGGAGATGATGAAGCCAACACAACAGATGAAGACTTCATGAACGCACTGGAGATCGGTATGCCGCCTACAGGTGGTATCGGATTCGGTATCGACAGAATGTGTATGCTGCTGACAGGAGCAGAGGCAATCAGAGATGTATTACTGTTCCCGACAATGAAGTCTATCGGCGCAGATAAGCAGGAAAATAAGGCATCTAAGAGTAACGAAGCAGAAAAATGCGACCAAATTGCGACTAAAGAAGAGAAGATTGATTTTTCAAATGTAAAGATTGAGCCTTTGTTTGAGGAAGAGGTAGATTTTGATACATTCAGCAAGTCAGACTTCCGTGCAGTAAAGGTGAAAGAGTGTGTTGCAGTACCGAAGTCAAAGAAACTGTTACAGTTCACTCTTGATGACGGAACAGGTATTGATAGAACAATCCTTTCTGGTATTCATGCATATTACGAACCAGAAGAATTAGTTGGAAAGACACTTATTGCGATCACTAACCTGCCACCGAGAAAAATGATGGGAATTGAATCTTGTGGTATGTTGCTTTCAGCAGTGAATAATCTGAAAGATTCAGAGGATGAAGAACTGCATCTTATTATGGTTGATAATCACATTCCGGCAGGCGCAAAGTTATACTAGAATTAAAAGATATCAAAATTCAGAAAAATAAAATCATTGATTTAAAGAGAACACGTTTAGTTAAAAGTAGCAGACAATTAATGCCTGCTACTTTTTTATAATAGTTAATTTGATTTGTAAAAACATAATATTTCATCAACTTGACAATCAAGAATATTGCAAAGCATATCAATGGTGTGTGTTGATATATGCGCATTCGAACGCATACGAGACAATTGACCGGCTGAGACATGATATTGGTTTATGAGCTGATATTCTGTAAATTAGGACTTCGTATTTGTAACAGCTTTGCTGATTTCAGTGGA
>OLOI01000244.1_pt1 | contig 57635 bp, 89 predicted proteins | sample 1672131 | NCBI WGS metagenome assembly OLOI01 (sample SAMEA3136651, study PRJEB25190) | human gut metagenome
GATTATTAAAGGGGTTTTTATATATAAAATTAGAGAAACGTAAGTAAAAATTGAAAGGATTGATAACAATTAACGATTTTCCATATAATATAAACGATTTGAAAAATGCGTGTAAGAATAAAAAAATTATTTGGAAAGAACACGCTACTCAAAGGCTATTGCAAAGAAAAATATTAAGAGATGAAGTCATACAATGTGTTTTAAACGGCGAAATTATAGAAAATTATATAAGCGACAAACCTTTTGCAAGTTGTCTTGTATTCGGATATAGAGGTATTGACAAGCCGTTACACGTCGTATGTAGTTTTGACGACGAATATATCCATATTATAACGGCATATATTCCCGATACCATAAAATTTTATGATGATTTGAAAACAAGAAAGGAGAATTAATTATGAAATGTATCGAATGTGGTCATGACACTATTAACAAAAACAGAACATATGTTGCAAATCTTGAAAATTGCGTTATTATTATAAAAAATGTTCCGGCTATGGTTTGTGAGCATTGCAACGAAGTTTATTATTCCGATGAAGTATTCGGGCAGATTGAAAAAATAGTATACAAACTTGAAAGCGTTATAAATGATATTGCAGTAATTGTTACTAAGTTAGTTGACGGTTATAATAAAATATATCGTATAGAGAATTTTGATTCTCCTAATTTAATTAGTACTATTGTATTATAGGGTAAATTAAAACTATGTGAAAAAGCTGATTCAAATCAGTTAAGTATAGTATTAAATTACGAAACACAGTCCAATATTAAAGCTTACTTTACTGATGGAAACTCATCTATTAAAGTAATCAACATTATGAGTGATAAGTATATAAAGTACCCTAATGTAGATAATCCTTTAGTAGATGCAGATGGTAATATACTTAATCCTGATAGTATTGACATAATACCTAATGCAATATTACCACCATTTGAAGTTACAGATATTGTGTCTGGTAACTTTCAAGCTGGTATGGTACAGTATTGTTATAGACTGTATAATAAACACTCTCAATAGACTTCATTATCTAGTTTGAGTAATTTAGTACATTTAGATGCTTCTGAAATTAATTCTCCATTAATAAATCACGAAGGGTCTTAGAAAGGCTCTTATACAGGTAAAGGATGTACAGTAAGAGCAAAACTTAGCACTAAAGATTTCAATAGATGTACTATAGTACGTATCTTCTATGAAGATAACAACTCTATTCCTACTTATTCTGTAATAGATGATATTGAAATAGATACGAATTTAGATTACATAAGTTATACTGATACTGGTAGTAGTGCATTAAGCACTATGACATAGGAAGAATTTAATGCGTTTACTAGCTATTCTTTTATATGTAACAGTATTACTTCTCTATAGAACAGACTATTTGCGTCTAATGTTACAGAAACGTCTTGGATACCAATGATATATGATAACGATGATCTAGTAGAATACGATGCAAGAGTATATAGAGCTAATGCTAACAATTACGTTAGGTTAGAAACTGCTAATCCTGATGACTATGAATATTTCTCAATTACAGATTATGATGCTATGAGGAAAATTCCAAGACATCATGATTGCATTAACCCTTATAATGCGGCTAGATCTAGCTTTGGGCAGCCTACAGAATATGTATATGGAGAAGGAAATAAACTTGGAGGTAATGGGCTAAATATATCATATAGTTTTATTAATACAGAATTAAATGAAACTTATTCTCCTCTTACTGGCGTAGAATTGGCAAATAATGTGGGACTTGATGTTAGTGGTTTTACTACAAATTCTATGCCTATTTATGAATTAAATGGAAGTAAAATATATGATAGACCTATAACTTCTGCTTATAGACAAAGAAATTATGCTGATCCTATTATAGCTTCGTTGTTTAAAAGTTATCAACGAGATGAAGTATATCGCTTTGGCATCGTATTTTACAATAGTAAATTTATAGCTTCTCCAGTGTTATGGATAGGAGATATTAGAATGCCTAATTTAGTCACAGCCCCTCTTCTTACACAATATGGTAGTTACTGGTACTCAAAACCTATAGGCATTAAATTTACGGTAAAGAACTTTCCTATTGATGCGGTATCTTATGAAATAGTAAGATGTGATAGAACAGAAAAAGATAGGACCATTGTATCACAAGGAGTTATCACTCCAATACATAATTATAAAATTGTTGAAACAAGCGATACTGGAGAAATAGGCAGAGGAGAAAGTAATAAAGACACTAATGAGTATAGGCCAATGCCATTTTTACATACTAAACGTAGAGGGTTAGTAATAGAAAGATCTGGAGCAGGTGTAGTTGGAAGAAAAATTGATGAAAAAGATATAACTGATAATTATTGGAGGTTTATATCACCAGAAGTATGTTTTAATGGAGAAAAGACTGAAGCTCTATTTAAAGACAATATATATCTCAGATAGGAAGCCGTTCTTATATCTGATTTCAGTAAACAAGATACAGATCAGCAAGGTACAAATGTGCAAAACTGGGTAGCTATGAATAACTCAGCTTAGCGTTTACCAGAAGGAACATCTCATGTTACTAATAGAAAAAGTACTAAAGTATATAATTCTGGTAATAATCCGTCAGCTTCAGCATCACAAGTATTTGCAATTCACAATGATGATTGGTACTGTGCTTATATATAGAAATTCTACTTTCGAGTAAATTCTAAATTTATAGGAAAGGAACAAAGCATAGTAGATGCAAAACTTCCAGCTATAATACCATACAACGCTGTACTAAACGGCGGAGTAAAACCTTATAAAGCTAATATAGGTAACATTACTTATTCTAATTGGACTGCTAGTAATTTTTATGAAGGCGGAAGTAACATAGATGTAATTACTTATGGCCCAGCTGGTCCATGTCTTATATTATAGGTATCAGATGATGATATACTTTCAATCCAACCTATTTCATTTTATCGTGATGAACATGCTAATGATAATTGCCCATTAATTGTAGTTAATGCAAAAAAACCATTAATACCATATAACGGTAATACTTATTCAGCTAGAACTAGTTCTACATATATACCTATAGGGTCATATGGCGATAAGAATAATCCTGTAGTATATGCTTTTGGGGGAGATACTTATATTGGGATTCTAGATTATCCGTCTCAAATGATATTTCAAAGAAATGAAGCTTCTGGTGGTGATTCTTGGTCTGAACGAAAACGTTATTTCGGAGCGTATATTCCATTAGAAAGCACTATCAATTTGAAATTATCTATAGGGCAAATGACTAATAGAACATATAATGGTGCTTCAAATAATGTAGATGCATATTTGCAAATAGAACCTGTTCAATTAGGTACATATCATTCGCAAAATAAACCTTATTATTTATATAATGACGCATACTCTGCATAGCCTGATGGAAAAATATTTAGTACTAGAGGATTATATGATGAAGCAAATGTAAAATCAGCTAATAGGGTATATGTTTCACAAGCTAAAACTACAAATGAGAATATAGATAATTGGTCTATATTTAAACCTGCTGATTTTATAGATGTAGATTATTAGTATGGAGAGATAACTAATATAAAAGGTATATTCAATAGACTATACTTCTGGTAGAATAATGCATTTGGTATACTATCTGTAAATGAAAGATCACTAATACAAGATAACAATGTAGGACAACTAGTATTAGGTACTGGTGGAGTATTGGATAGATACGATTATTTGAGTACTCTAAATGGTACTAATGTAGTTAATGATAGAAGTATTGTTAACTCTAGTAATAGCATATATTGGTACGATTCTAATAAGAATGAAATATGTAAATCTACAGGAAGTGGAATAAGTATAATATCAAAAGATTGTAACGTGCAGTCTTATATGAATAACATGTATAATCAAAAGACTAAAGGAGCTAATTCATTGTATGATAAGAAATATGATGAAGTATGGTTCAGACTGTATAATAAGTCTTTGATATATAATGAAAAATTAAACGCATTTACATCTTTATATACATTTGATCCAGATTTTACGTTACCTCTTACAGATAAAATTGTAACAACTAAGAATAATGAGTTCTATATCATTAATTCATTAGATATAGAAGGATTTGGTGATACTAGTAAAGACATTAGATTAAAGATAGTAGTAAACAAAGATCCTCAGTATACTAAAGTATTTGATAATATTGCATTACAAGGAGAATTTATAGATCCTAATAATAAGATATTAACTAATGATATATTAGATAGAATAAAATTCAGTACTAAACATCAAGTAGCGAATAAAGAAGGAGAAGATTTAGTATTTGACTATCGTGAAGATACTTATAGAATGCCTGTTCCAAGATAGGATCAATTCGAGGAAGAAGACAATATGTCATTTCCTGCTAGAATGAGGGGTAAATATATGGTTTGTGATTATAAGTTTAAATCAGATAAGGATTATTCTTTTTAGATACCTTAGATAACAACTACTTATAGATATTCTAGAATTTAATATGAAAAAGAATAAAAACAAAAGAAAAATATAGATTCCTGCTGCGTAGTTTGGTTTGCCGGTATCTTTAAGTAATATGCAGGAATTACAATCCTCTATATCTAGAGGTATTGCTCCTAATAATCCTAGCAACCTTATAGTTAAAAGTAACCCTACTAATGTTGGTATAGGAAATATATCCGGTATAACTTAGGCAATACCAGGAGCAATAAATACACTAACTAGCCCTTTCTAGACATCTACAGCTACTACAGGCGGAGAAGCTGCTATGCAATCTATTGCTGGTATTGCAGAAGGAGCAGGATCTGGTGCGCAACTTGGTATGACTATAGGGGGGCCTGTAGGTGGATTAGTAGGTGGTATAGCTGGTGCAGCTGCTGGTCTCATAGGTAAAAAAGGAAAGGCAGCAGAAATGACCTCATTTACTGACTTTGATGAAGGTACTCTGGGTACTGGCTTAAGAGGTGCATTTAGAAATAAGAAACTTAGAAGACGTAGAGCAGCTATAAGGTTGAATGCATTTCAAAATAGAGAAGCTGTAGCTGGTACAGAAAGATTAGCTAATGAATTTAATGAAGATAATACAGAATTTGATACTGATGTATTTGAGTACGGTGGTAAAGTTCCTTCATCATTGGCTTATGTAGACGATGGAGAATTAATACAGACTCCAGATGGTTCAGTAAGTAAAGTACCTGAACAAGGATAGCCTACAGACAGTAATTTAGTAAACTTACCAGAAGGAAGTAGAATATTAAGTAATACTTTGAAAGTGCCTGGTACAAATAAAACCTTTGCAGAATTAGGTGATAAAGTAATGACTAGAAAGAAAAGTAAAGGAAAAGACATATACGCTTAGAATGCAAATATGCTTAATGAGATGAATAATAAATTAATGCATGACAAACTATTTGCTATGCAAGAAAGTATTAAAGCTAAGAAAGGTATTAAGAATAAAACTAAAGAACTAGAGAGTTTTGCTAGAGGAGGTGACAATACTCCAGCTGGATACAATGCTGCTGGTTTTATGATAGACCCTAGATTTGCAGGTGAAATTAGTATGGGTGTTAGTGCTCCTACACCAAGAGTTAGAGATACTTGGGGTATAAAAGGAGATGTTACTGCTCCTTGGGATAATTATGGTAGAGTATCAGAAGTAAATGCTGGTACATTACCTGAAGTGACTATTACTGCTCCCAAAAGAACTAAATTTAGTAGTTCTTAGACTATTTCTAAAAAGGCTACTCCTAGAGTAGCTAAATCTGTAATTGCTCCAGAGATAATGTCTGATTTAAGTACTATTGATGAAATAGTACCAGAAGTATCCGCTACTCCTCAAGATATTAGAACTAGAAGTATAATGCCTACTAGTATAATGCCTACTATAGGTACTAATCCTACTACAGTTAATACTCCTGAAGTAAATAGTCCTAACTGGGTAGACGCTATTAGTGACTTTGCAACACTAGCTCCAATAATGTCTAATCTATTCACAGGTAATCCAGAATCAGTATAGGCTAATTATAATCCATACGCATCTGCTATTGCTAATACTATGGGTAGACGTAGATATAATATTAATCCTTTACTTAGAGATATAGAGCAAAATAGAGATGTGGCTAATTATAGTGCAAGTCAACAAATGACTAATACTGGTCATAATATGGCATTTAGATTATAGAATGCTATCCAAGCAAATAAAGCTAAAGCTGCAGCCAGAGCTACTGAAAGTAATGTTAATAATCAGTATAAAGGTGAATACGCTAATGCTATGAATGATCTTGGTAAACAATGGGTCAATGCTACAAACCTCGCTTCAGATCTCAATGCACAAAATAGAGCTTCTGCTCGTAATATTCGTAGAGCTGGATTAAGTCAGTTGAGTCAATTTGCACAAAACAAATCTCTTATGCGTAATCAAAGTAAGAGAGATAAGGCTATGCTTGAATTATATAAACCGTTCTTACAGGCAGGATTTACATCAGATGCTATTAAGAATTGGAGTAAGTACTTAAGATAATAGGATAAATTATGTAGGCAAATAGATATGATAGAGCTGCAGAAGCTCCTATATTAAACACATACGTTCCTATTAATTTTGGTGAATTATATAGGATAGGTGCAGCACAGAAAGAAGCTGTAGATTAGGCTGCAAAAGATTTGACAAATACAATTACTACATTTGGAGAGTTTCAATCTCCTTCTGCAGTAGATACAGAAAACTACTATAGAAATTCTATAGGTAAGTTCTCTGATTTAATTCAAGAGGCATCTACTAATCCAGATGCTATGAAGGATGCTAACTTTAGATCTAGACTACAATAGAGAATTAATAATATCGATTACGGTTATTTAAGTAGACTTAAGTAGAGTAGAGAGGGTATGCTTGCTAGATAGAAAGCAAATCAACAATTAATGTTATCTGGTAAATATAACCCTTTATGGCATGATGTAGACTTTACTAATTATGATACAGCACAGGATGATATATTCAACGATATATCTCCTTTAGCCTATAAATCAGAAGTAGACTTAGTTAAACCATATGTTGATAACCTGAAGGCTAGCTTTATTGGAGTGTCAAATGGTTGGATACACTCTGGAGTATCTACAGATAGAACAGATTATGAAATTCAAAAGAATCTATCAAGTATACAGAATACTCCTGAATACCGTAAGCATCTTGAAATATTACAAAGACAAGGTCTTAGTAAAGAAGATGCTGAGTATCAACTTAATAACACTCTAATCACAGCTGGTAGAGAGTTTGCATATGATTAGGCTGAACGTGATCCTTGGTGGATGGAAAGTGCTAAGTTACAGATGAAAGCTGCTGCTAATAGAAGTGCTCAAGCAATGAACAATCTTACTACTATATTACATAGAGATGCTCGTAAGACATTAATGGATAACTTTAGTGGTCTTACTCCTGATAAAGTATCTGTAGTAATGTAGAAAGGTGTAGATGCATTATCCCCTGAAGATTAGGCTATTTATGCTGCTAATACTAACCCTGCTGTAATGCAGGCTAGAATGCGTAATAGCTTTAACCAAATAGCAAGAAATCACAAGAGTCTTGTTGCTGCAGAGAACTATCTGTTAGATGTTATGTCCAGTCCACTTAGCCCTGAAGTAAGTGATGTATATGCTAAATAGGGTACTAATGGTACTAAAGCTTATGGTGGATATGAAGCTAACGATACTCGTAACTTTATTCTTGCTGAAGACTTTGCTTACGGATTAATGGGAACCACTCGTTCAAATGTTATTAATCCTGGCGGTAGAAATGCTAAGAACTTGAGTGATACTACAGTTAAAGGTATGGTAGCTCGTGATAAATTTAAACACAATTGGCAAATGGGTAATAAGTATCACGACTTTATTATCAAAGGTGATCCTAAAGTAACTACTGATGGTAACTTCTTATACCAAAGAAAATACGCTTATATTCCTATTGAGCAAATGAGTGATTTCACTCCTGAAGAAAGAGCTGCAATGGGAATGAGAAAGGTTAAATTAGGAGATACAACTACATCTACAACAGATAGATGGAGTTCTACTAGTGATGGTACTTCTAGAACTGTGTCAGATAAAACAAGAGAATTTATTAGAGTTCCAATTTTAGGTTTAATACCAGATGAAGGTGAGTCAGCAATTACAAGAGATGCGGCTTGGACTCACGATAATAGACATTTAAGCAGTAAAACTACTGATACACAGAATCTCATTTCAGAGTATGAAAGAATGAATTAATATCTATTATGGATAAAATACTTAATACTAAACAAAGAGCAAGAGATTTCGAGCTCTACGATACTCCAAAGCTAGATACCTTTGGAATACAAGAATATAGTCAAGAAGCTAGATAGGCTCAGTTGCTTAATGAAGCAGCTGAGTCTGTTCATAAGCAATTAGAAGAAGCTGATTACAGTAGACCAAAAACTGAAAAAGATAATGAGTTTAGCTTATTAGATATAATTACAGATAATAAAATAGGTCACACTGTATTAGATCCTTGGAGACAAGCTAATGTACAAGGTCATTAGGTTAACTTGGATAAGAAGTATAGTGAGCTATCTTCTACTGAAGGATTATGGGTTCCTCAACTAGAAAATGCTAAAGACTATTTAAATTCTAAACAAGAATTAATAGACTTAAATAGGAATATAGAGCTTAATGGGTATAACTGGTCTGATTCACAATTAGCTGCAGCCTATACTCGTTAGAATGAATTGAGCCAAAAAATTGCTCAATTAGAACCTGCTGTTAAGGAAATGGCTAGAACTAATCCTTATCTGCAGGATATATTTTATGAAACAAGACCTCAAGAACTATTTAAGAATCGTGAGAAGTTTGGTAGTGTTAAAGATTATTTAAAATATTTAACTTATGACTACCTTAATGCAAATTACTCTGCTGACTTAAATCCCAATAATAACTTTAAACACATGTTGTCTGCTGAGGGAGTTAATACTATATTTGGTAATATAGGTAAACTCAGTCCTGAACAAATGTAGTTTATGTGGGATAGTAGAAATAAGAATGATATGAATTCTCTTTCTACACAAGTAAGTTAGTTAGATGAAGCTTTACAGGTAGCTAATGCCAGAAAGAAATCTAAAGAAGAAGATATTCAAGCTAAGATTAACACTATCAAGAAAGGTAATCTATTATTCGATCCTACTAAGATAGACCCAGAATTCAAAGCTAAATCCGAGAGAAACGAAATTAGTATCGGCAATCCTATGAGTTGGTATTACGCATTGCCTCATTTAGGTAGTAGTTACTCAGAATTTGGAGCTATGATTGGTCAAATGGGAGCCAGTGCTATATTGAATGGAGTAGCTAAAGGAGCTCTCTCTGCAAGCTCTGGTGGTACTTTACCTTTGTTATATGCTATGACTGAAGCTGGAGTTAACTATGCCATAGCTTCTTATATGCGCGATAGTGAAACATCTTCAGAAGCATTCTCTACATATCAAGAAAGAGTACTTAATGGTGCTAATGAATTAGGTATTAATATTTCTAATATTACTAATCAGACGAAGTCTAGATTGGCTTCATTAGGCTATCCTGTAGATGATATGGATGATTATGAAATATTTCAAGCATCCGTAGCACAACAGTTAAAGACTGACGATCCAAGATATAACGAAATACTTGACGAATCTAAAAAGGGTTTAGAAGTATTAAAACAGACTAACTCAGCCTTATCTATTCCTGATTATGTAGAATCTACTTTATTCTCATATGGTGGCCAATGGCTGTCTAGAGCATATGGTATGCGTAGATTACTGGGTAAGACTCCTAACATGGCTACTTCTGCTGAAATGGCTTAGTCAGTATCTAATAGAGGATTAGCTGAGGCAGGTAATTCCATACTTGATAATACCCTTACCAGAGTAGCTGATAAGATATCTAAGAACCCTATGGGTAAAGTAGCTACTAAAGATGCTTTAAGTACTATTACTAAATTAGGTAAAGCTTTAGGATTAAGTTATTTTACTGAACGTACTGAAGAAGGTGTTCAGAATTTAGTATCTAGTAGATATCAAAAAGGAGATTATGATAATGCTGAAGGATATTCTTTGTTAAGTGGTGCAGCCAATATGGCTAATCTAGGATTAGAAGCCAATTTAGCTTACTATGGAATACATCCAGATAATACTCTTAATACAGATAAGGATCTTATCAATGAAATGAAGATTGGTGGATTTACTGGTTTGTTTATGACAGGAGTATATGGAGCTAGGGATGTATATAAAGGCACTAAGCAGGTATTAACAGACAATAAACTTAGAGGTCTTACTGCTGATCATTATGCTGATGCTGAAAGAGATAACAAAATAGATCAGTTTATCTCCGCTTCTAAATAGAATGGTAATAACTTTGGTAGAATACGTAACTCTTTACAATCATTGAAACAATATAAGCCAGAAGGTGTAACTGATGAAATGATTGATGAAGACATAGCTTTAGCTAATACTGTATCTACTTATGTCTCTAATAAAGAACTTAATGATATAGCTGATCAAATTAATGCTACTTTTGGTGATACACAATATAATCAGATTATCAAGAATGCCGTTAATTTACGTGATAGATTGAATGATCAGACACAAGCTTCTGAAAATTCTACTAAAGCTATTGAAGAACTTGAATCTAAAATACGTAATGATAATACGTTAGATAGTATGTTTAGACTAATGTATAATCAATATGTAGACGAATTAGAAGGAGATGAAGCAATAGACTTTGTTCAATATAGAGAGAGTGCTATTAATAATCTTATAAATAATACTTATTTTAAAGTTCTTAATACTATTGATACGGAGCTATCTAATAGAAAGCAAGATTTAAAACGTCTAAAATAGGACTTAAACTTAGACGTCAACATAGATGGTATATCTGGAATTCAATAGTATATTAAGAATCTAAAGAAATAGAATAAAAGAACAACAGAGCAACAAGAAGCATTAAACGCTATAGCTCTTCCCTATCAAGAGGAATTAGAACAAGCTCTTACTGAGAAGTTTATTAATGACGGAGCTACACAAGATCTTATTCAACATAATGCTGCATATATCGTCGGTTCTTATGCTGGCGATACAAGACTTTATAAACCTACTTGGGATAATATAACAGATGCTCAAAGACAATCTATACTTACTAATGCAGCTAATGAAGATGAAGCTAATGGAAGACAGCCTAGATCTGAACAACAGGTAATCAAAGACTACAATGACAAAGTAAATAAGGAGTGGGATGAAAGCGAGAACTTAGCTGATAAGCAATTACTTTATAAGCGTAGAGCTGTATCTGTTATTCAAAGAGATTTAATACGTAGAGATAGCAAAGAACAGGTAGCAAGACAGGAAAAAGAAGAAGAGTAGGGTACTCCTGCAGAAGAACCTGTAGTTGATGAAGATACTCAAACTGTAACTACTGAGGAACCTGCTACTTTAGAACAACCTTCTCCAGCTGAGAAAACTGAATCTCCTATGGATACAATGGAAGAAAATACTCCTCCTGTTGTACCTCAGGATGAGATGAAGGAAAAAGAAGATGAGGATAGTAAAACTATTTCTTATATTGAAACTCTTGTAAATAAATTGGAATAGGAAGCAAATCCTGAATTAGAGACATTACCTCAAGAATTACTCGATGAAGAAGAAGCTAGAGAGTATGAATTAGACGATACTTATGTTGATGATACAGAGCGTACTAAGGTATAGGAGGAAGCTGTTAATAACAATTAGGATAATGACGATAATTCTAAATTAGATATAGAGATAGCCACCAATGCTGTAGAAGAAGTAACTCCAGAAAATCCTATTAATGATTCTGCTGAAGAAGCAGCAAACGATGATTCTCAGTCTTCATTTGAAGAAGAAAAAGAAGACAAAGACGTTCCTTCTACTATAGAGGAAAAGAAACCAAAAGTACCTGAAGTACAAACACCAGAACCTTCTCCTAGCATTGAACCTACTCCTGCTCCAATATAGGAAGCATAGAAAGATAAAGTAGCTCCTCCTACTCTTGAAGAAGGTAAAGCATCTGAGGTATACATTGACCCTGCTACAGATGAAGTAAAATGGGATCCTACTATGCAATAGAATCCGGATAACTCTATTACTATAGGAGAAGAAATGCTTCAAGTACAAAATGTATTTGACGAAATGTATGATGATGGATTTACTGGTCCTGCTACGTATGCTAATGATACAGCAGATATGGACGAACGTAATCCTATTATTACTAAGAGTAAACAAAAGAGAGCTTACATAGCTAATACTTTCTTCTACTTACCTACTACTGATGAAGTAATGCCTATTACAGTAGCAGGCAAACCTGTTACATTCATTACAAAGGATGGCAAAGCAGCTGAACGTAGACCTGGCTCTGTATTAGCAGTTAACCTGGCTACTCCAGGATGGCTTAGTACGGTAGATGACGCATATTATGTGGTAACCTCAAGTACACATGATATGAGTGGTGGAGATACCGCATTGAAGAACTTAGCTATACATCTGATTATAGAAAAAGATGGTATAGTATATAATACTTCTTTAAGAGCTATTACTCAAAGTCTGAGAGATGACCTACTTAATCTTGGTATGACTCCTGAAGATGTAGATGCTCAGATTAGCCATTTGCTTGCCCTTAGAACTAAGATCATCAAACAATACGCACCGAACTATTTTACAGATGGTAGATTGCCTCTAGAGGCAGCAAAACACGTTAAACCTACTAATATGCGTATCAGCAATGGTACTCTTAATAACATAGTAGATGAAAACGGTAATCCTGTTTATAGACATTTGAATGAAGTTGACGACTTTTAGATACCTAGTGATGGTCACAAATTAACAGAAGCTATTGTTACTGGAGATGTAGAAATAGGATACGGTACTGGGCCATTTGGTTTAAATCCCTTTAGTATTGTAAAACTAGATTAGACTGACGATACTTCTGTTCAAGGTACTGGATATGCTGGTAAATTGTATTATGTTCCTAAAGTAGAAAATACTCCGTCATAGAATAGTACTTTGCCTATAATGTTAGCAGAAGAATTACATCGAATACCCAATGTAAATAATTATAGTGAAATATAGTTAAGTAAGAATGTAGATGGTACTATCAATAGAGATGAAAACGGTAAGCCTATTCCTATGAGTACCGCAGAGTTCATTTACGAACTTATGGTTAATGGATTCTTCCATAATGAAATAGATGAATTCTTACTTGGTATTCTTGCTAATAATGGGGATAAGACTATTGTATCTGGTTTAACAGATAAAGAAAAGGTTTCTCTTAACTTCTTGGTAAGAAAGTAGTTAAATGTATATGAAAATGCTCTTGGTAAAAGATTCTTTGTAAATGGAGCATTAAGAGATTATACTAATCCTAGAATGGGTTATACTACTCGTTATACTAAACTTGACGGTATTACTGACTCATAGAAGAAAAGAATCGTATATGAGATATCACAGAATATACACTGGAATACAGATAAAGATTTATTAATGTCCCGTATTCCTGAGTAGGTAGTAAATGGTATGATTAGAGTAATAACTAATCATCCTGAATTAGCATCTAATGATGATACTCAAATACGTTTCGGTAATGATGCCATTACTTTCTCTCTTAGAGAATTAGGTTATAGTAAATAGAATGGTAAACTTGTAAAAGTTAATGAGCCTATTCTTATGGCTGCTTGGTTTATCAATCATGGCAAGATAAAGACTGACTTAGGTGATCATGCTTTTAAAGCTCCTTTTGTATATGCGGATGATGTGAAAGTAGTAGAATCATAGAAGAAGGCTTCTACTGCTACAAGATCTTCTGTTGCTTCTAATGGACAGACTATAGCTACTCAATCTCCAGTTAAGGCTACTCCTGAAAAGAAACAAGGTACTCCTAAACAACCGGTGATAGCTGAACCTGCTACACAAGAGAATCTTGATAAATATGGTCTTACTATTCCTTCTAATTAGAAATTGCTTCCTGGTCATACTTGGGGTATTATTACTAATAGACAAGGTAAGAAGATTGTATTATAGACTCCTAAAGATAAAGTAGCAGGAGTATTCTCTACAGTAAGAGGTACTAATACACTTAATGCTGAATCTGCTAGAAAATGGTTAGTAGATACGCTTGGATTGGATCCAGAGAATATTATAGTGACTAATGCTATGTTTGCTACTGGTTCTAATGAAAAGGCATATGGTATTATGAGAATGGTAGTCAATGCTATTACTCAAGAAATAATGCCACAAATAGGTTTATCTTTACAATCTGGAGAAGGTGTAGAATATCATGAAGCATTTCACTATGTTAGTTTACTGTTACTGAATGAAGCTCAACGTAGAGCTGTATATCAAGAGTATGTCAACACTCATAGTGAAGCTAGAGATTATACTGAACAGTAGGTTGAAGAAGCTCTCGCAGAGGAATTTAGAAGTTATATGATTAATGAAAAGAATCCTTCTCTGCGATATAAAATCGTCAAATTTTTTAAGAATGTAAGAGACTATATTAGAGCTTTATTTGGTAAACCTAACTTCCCTAGACAGTTATTTAAAGCTATTAAACAAGGATAGTTTAAAGATTATAAAGTAGCTGATACTATAGCTGAAGAATTCTATAGAAAACATCCATATGGAGTAACATATTATATACCTGGTCTTACTGCAGAGCAGATTAATAATATGCCTAACATATTTGACTCTCAGACCTTTTATAGTGTAGCTAATTCATTGACTTCTACAGCTCTTTCAATGTATAATATTAGAACTATTGATGATGTTCATGCATTAGATATAGATGGTATGTTCGATACTATTCAGGATAGAATAGATGCAGGTTGGATTGCTGAGGAATACATACCGTTAGTAGAGGATGTCGTAAGTAATAAAGATATATTTAAGAAGAATATATTGAGTAGACTTAATCAATTAGGTATTAAAGAAGTAGATAAGCAACAGACTGAAGAAGATAATAGATTAGATACTGAAACTGGTGATAATCCTGATAACACTTGGGATAAAAATCAAGGAGATATATCTAAGAAAGATAATATTGCATTCAGAGCTAAACTGTTCTTCTATTCTGTACCTAAGTATGAATATACATTTATTAGAGATGAACAGACTGGAGTAGTTACTAGAGAAATAGCTCCAGTATTAGATGAAATATTTAGTATTCCTACTACTGAATCATTCAATATTGTATGGAATAAGATAATGGAGAATTTGTGGGATATTGATTCTTATCAAGATATTATTGATACTACAGCTAGATTAGCTGAAACAGATCCCACATTCTATGCATTGAATGAAATGTTTACATCTGAAGAGAATCCTATTGACGATAATACTAAAACTCAGCTAGAGACTACAATTAAGTCAGCTAAAATTCAGATGAATACGATTGAGGCTAAATCGGATACTCCTAATATTACATATGATATGTCAGATGAATAGAAGGATTTTGAAACAGCTGCTGCTCTTAAGAGATCTATTTGGGAAGTGTTAGACAGTGATAATCTTAGAAAGATTAGACGTTTACCATCAAGATGGTCTAAGGCATTTTTTGCATCCGCTAATGTAAAAGTGGATGATAACGGATAGAGATATCTCGATCCTAACGCTGTTAAGTATGTCAATTCACGAAGAACCAGACTTAATATATTGGCTACTAAAGCTAAGAAGTTAAAGAAAAATATGCCTGATAGTGAATTAGTACTACAGGAAATGAAAGATAATTTCATACAAATATGTAATGCTATTCAAATACCATTTGATGAATTAGCTCTTAATTATTTATTGTCTTAGATGCCAGATTCTAACATTACAGATAATGAACAATTAAACAAGTTTATTTCATTCTGGTCTTCTAAGGAAAGATAGAGCTTTAATAACGGTGTATTAGGTGATATCGTAGCTCTTGGCTTATCAGGTAAATCTTATATTAAAAAGCGTTCTGGGCAAGGTACAGCAAGAACTATTGACCGTATATTCAATTATAGCTCTAAGGATGCTCAGATTAATAAAATGGCTGTAGCATATGGTAAGGTACATCCGTCTCCACAAGAATTCAGTGTAGTAGGAGCAGATGGTGCTTTAGTATATCCTATTAGCGAAAATAATTATTTTTCAGATTAGGTACGTAATATCAATAAAGATGCTCATGGTAAAAGACAATAGATATTAGATACTCCTTATAGTAGAAGAAGTTTGATTGCAAATGCTAAAGATACTAACTTTAAGTTGCATAACTTCTTAGCACTTAATATAGGAGAATCAAGTCGTGATTACTTTGGCATTACACCTATTGAAGACTATATAGCTAAATTAACTCTTACCTTCAACAATCAGATGATACTACCTACTATGTCTGATAAAAAGACTTGGTACAGTATATCTGGTTTACAATTAGTAAGAGATACTATAACCTCTAAGTACTTTGATGAAGGTACAGCTAATTACTATGCTGTATTAGGTGAAGAGATACCCGATGATGTGTCTTTAATCATTACTGATAGACGATTTAGTAAAAGAACTCTCGATATCTTTATTAATTACTGGTTAGATGAATTTGATGCAGTATTCGATTACTATGTTCATAAGCCATTTGTAGAGAAGAATCCTACTCTGAGAGTTGATAATTACCACGGTAAGATTAAGAATGGTAAGATGGACGCTAGTGGTAATGGTGGTAGATTTAGATACTTTAGTAGTCTTAGAGTTGGTGGCAGAATCATTAATATTAACTAGGATTTAGCTAACCTCGAAAAAAATGGTTCTAATGAAGAAGTAATGTAGTATCTTAAAGATCTTAAAGTATTATTGCTCGGTTTTGAAAGAGTTAATAGTAGTGAAGAACTGACTACAAGTGCTGATATTTATCAAGCTATGAATAATCTACTTGTAGGAGCTACTACAAGAGAGATGAACAAACTTGTAAATAGAGGTATATTGGGCTTCAAAAATGGTAGGTTTGTAAATAAACTTATTCCTTATAATATATACTCTTACTATAAAAAAGCAGCTAATAATGGTATGTATACTACGGAAGAAGGTTCATTACTTAATGAAGATATACTGTACTCTATTATTGGTTCTCATGTAGCTAATAGTGCTTTATCTATTATAGAGGTAGAGAAATGCTTTACAGGTGACCCTGCTTACTATAAATGGAAGAAGTTTAATAAGGAAGTAAGAGACGATAGTGGAGAAGTAATAGCAAGCTACGATGTTATATCTGGTCGAGATGTAGACAAGATCAAACGTCTATCTGCTGTACTTTCTACTGGTACTAATCTTAGAACTATATGGGACAATCCTGCAGAAAATGACACTTCTATTAGTGTATTACATTTGAAGGATAATGAAATTGGTTCTGAATACTATGGAGAATTGTATAAGATATTCCGTAACTCTATATTAAGAGATTTGCTTAGTCAAAGATATCCTGCTTATACAGATGATATGTTGATAGAAGCTCTTAATACTGAAGAAAAGGAATAGAAGTTCTATGATTCTTTGGATAAAGAGCAATAGAAGTTTGTAGATAGTTATTCTAAGAATAGCGCTAATCCTTATAGTGACGGAGCTATTAACCAATCTGATGCTGCTGTATATGTACGTCCTGCTTTATACAGGCGTATCATGAAAGCACTTGGTAACTGGTCTGATGAAATAGAAGAAGCATATAGAATAATGGAAGGAGAAGACGAAAGTTGGCTCAATGATCCTGTTAAATATGCTAAAACTACTTCAGCTCTTATCAATCCTTTGAAGATGGTTTACTTTGGTGATCATCGAGATAGCCAGCTTAATTTGAATATACCAGTATTTGATAAGATGGCAATGTTCCCTATGTTTAAGGTGTTGGCTAAAGGTGATAATAGACTTCTTTATGAGCGCATGAACAATGAGGAACTGGGAACTATTGATATGCTTACCTTTGAATCTGCTGTTAAAGTAGGTGGTAGACAAAAGTATCAAACATATTTGGATAGTATGAATAATACTTTCAATATAGAAGATCTTGGCAAACCGTCTTATGATAAGTATCATCAAGAGGGTAATTTACCAGTATTTAAGTAGGATATCAGTAACTTAAGATTGCAGCTTAATACTAGTCCTCATGAACATTTAGACCGCTCATTTGGTACTTAGGCAGTTAAAATATGTCTTGGTAACCTTATAGATAATCGTACTTATGGTAATAATAAGGGACAATCTGTTACAGGTGCTCAAATCAAAGAAAGAGTAATGGGAGCTATTAATAGACTATCTGTAAGAGGAGCTAATGAAGTATTAAAACGATTCCTTAAAGACGGTACTATTAATAATAAAGCTTTATCAGATTACTTAATAAGTCAGGCCGTTTCTTCAGGTATGTCTGATGAAGTAATTGATGGATTTAAGTTAGATGAAAATGGTGAATTCCGTATTCCTCTTGCTGCTACAAGTTCAAGAAATTGGGTTGAAAGCAGAATAATATCTTACATTAATAAACAAGTAGTAGATTTAAATACTCCAGGTGGCTCAGCTATTCAGATGTCTTCATTTGGTTTCAAAGCTACTGGTGCTCGTAAACAATCTGCAATAGGTACTGCATTTAATGATGGTAAGAAATTACGTTTCTTGAATAAAGACGGTAGTATGGATGTCATGCTTAGTACTAACTTCTTTAGACACATTGTACCAAAAGAGTATCAAGGTAGTTATGGCCAAATGAGAAGATGGTTACTTGAGAAAGGTATAATAGGTAAGGATGCTACTCCTATGGGTGTTGGTTATCGTATTCCTACTCAGGGTCTTTCTTCAACGTTTAGCTTTAAAGTAGTAGATGTGTTACCAGATAGAATAGGTGATACCATCATAGTTCCTGATGAATTTACTGCTATGACTGGTTCTGACTTCGACGTTGATAAATTGTATTTAGCTACTCTTAATTATGACGAGAATGGTAATATAATGCAGTATGAGACAGATGAAGAAGGAAACGTACTACCAGAGGACAAGCAGAGTACTAAGGCGTTGTAGAATATGATTATATAGAGTTATCAGTTAGTAGTATCAGATAGCAAGAATATGGCAGAAACCAGAGCTTCTATTGATACTCTTACTAAGTTACTTTAGAAAGATATTCTACCTCTTATACAGCCTTCTATTAAAGAGGAAGCTTTGCCAATGTATGAACTATTACCTTCATTCCAACTTGCTCGTAAAGAGGAATATACAGGTGGTAAAGCAGGTATTGCTCCGTTTGCACTTAATTCTACTAATCACTGTTTAACTCAATTAGTACATCTATAGATGATATATACTAAAGGTAATCCTTATGGTTTAGGAACTATAGATGCTATCAGAGGTAGAGATGGTTTTAGAATACTAGACTGGTTATCAGCAATGATTAATGCACATGTAGACGTTGCTAAAGATCCATATATTATGGCTCTGAATGTAAATCAAGTTACTTATAACATGACTAACTTACTGTTACGTGGTGGTATGGGTAAGACTACATTCTATTTTTTAGCATAGCCTATATTGAAAGAATTTGCTGATTCTATGATTGCTAATAAGGGTGTATATGGTGTTACTACTTAGACTGAAAATCAGGTAGTTGCTACTTTATATGACAAGTACTTTAAACAATACAAGTCATATATAGATTCTTTAGATAATAATGACCCTACTAAGTATGATCATATTAAGAAGTATAATAGTATAGCAGATGAAGTAGGTATAGATTTAATATACGACAAAACTAAATTTGTACACGATAGAAGTACTGTGTTCAATGATAGTAGTCTTATCAACGGTCTAACCACTAAAGATCCTTATACTTAGTTAATCGTTCTTAAAGCTTACAATGAGCTTAATAATGATGCTAAGAGATTAAGCGAATTAGTACATCGTTCTTAGATTGATACTAAGAAGTTTGGTAACACTCTTGCTCAGTAGATGAACTTCAGAAATTCATATGAGACGTTCATTTATGATAATGCAGAATACTTCGTTATTGAAGGATAGGAATTTGATGAAAAGAACCCTCAAGAAGCTCTACGTACTTATTTTGGTAAAACATTCTTAAGTACTAAGTTACATCATGGTACATCGTTACCACGTAAATTATTGCGTTCTTAGGCATTCCCTGCAACTCAAGTATTCCAGAATATCTTCACATCAGCAATGGGTATATTTGGTCAAAGAAAGGACATTGTATATAATAATGGACAAGAGGCAATAGCTTATAAGCATATAGGAGATAAGAAATTCGTAAACAGATTCTCTTCCTATATTGACTCTATTATTAGAGCAAGACTGTCTAGAGACTTACCTGCATTACATGCTACTGATGAAGAATTAGTAGGTATGCTATATGGTGAAGATAGTATGTGTAAAAGGTTAACTGGCATCAAGTAGTACATAATGGAGAACAAAGATCGATTCCCGTCGTTAATTGGTCAAGATGGTTATATACGTAATCAGTTACTTAATTATTTATAGGAATATCAAGCTGATGATACAGTATAGTTAATAGACCGTATTGTATTATCTGATTCTTCATTAAGTAATGACTATGAGACCGAGAATCAATTAGTATCTGCTTTTGCTGAATTACTTGAGTCTGATGATCCTATAGTTAGAGAATTTGCTAATGACTTAGCTAAGTATGCATACTTAACTTCTTATGATGAAAGAGGTAGTAATAACTTCTTTAATCTTGTTCCTAATAAGTGGAAAGAAGAAAATGGTTATGTAAACGTTATTAAAGAAGGTTTAAAGTCATTTAAGAGTTCCTCTAATCAAGCTGCTTATGCTTCTATTGCTGAAGAGAATGATAATGCTGAGGCCTTGTATTTCCCTTCTATTAATATTACTATTGCACGTAACTTATGGTAGGATGATAGTGTAGTTCAACCATTTGAAATAAATGTGGAAAAGGGGGATAAAGTATTACATCGTACTTCTGAAAGAGGAAGAGTAAGAACCACCTTGAAAACAGATTTATTTGCTACTTCACGTTCTAAGAAAGAATTTATTAAAGTAGTAAATGGAGCTGGTACTTCTAAAGTAACAGAACTATATAGAAAAGTAGGTCAAGTTTCTTATATTAATGAAGAAGGTGAAACTGTAGGAAGAGGTACTAAGTATATATATCAAAGAATACCTAAATTAGGTGTTATTGATAATGGATTTAGAGTTATGGAATTCTAGAAACATAGCTTAGAACCTTCTGCATTTGAAGCGAACTCATTTAATTATAATGCATTACTGACTGAAGGTGAAATTGAAGCATTAGCATTAAAGGCTATTAAAGATCCTAAAGCTGATTCTGGTTTTACTAAATAGTTCTTCCCTGGAGAAATAAATTCTATTAAAGCAAGAATAGAATAGGATGCAAAAGAAATAGCAGGTACAGAAGATGGAAATCCTGTTATGGATAATGTATCTAATATTGATGTTGAAGACGTAATTGTTCCAACAGAAGATGTTACTATTACTCCAGAAATGATGCAAGAAGCTACTGATTTTGTATACGGTACTATCGAAACAGAAGACTTTACTGCAATTGAGGCAATAGAAGATTTTATGCAACAAATAGAAGATGTAAGTCAATTGACTGAAGTATTTGAAGCCCAATCTGCTCCTGATATAGAAACTGTATCTGATACAGCACAGAATGAAAGTTTTGAAGATATGTCTGCATTAGCGGAATTGGGTAAGAAACGTAGAAAAGAATGTAAATAATTGTGCGGTGTTTAAATTTAAAGAATAATAAAAAAGTTAAAGCAGCTTTTGATGAAGTAGCAAAGGTACTTAATAGTGAAGACGCTGCTTATTATGTCATATCTGAAAATAATGGTTACGCTATAGACTAGGATCCTGATGGATCTTAGTCTTAGCTATTCCAAGACCTATTATAGAAATATAATGGAGATAGAGATAAGGCTATAATTGAGAAAGCTAAAAGCTTTGATTATTTGTCAGCCAATATATAGACAAGAAACCTAAGTTTTGAAGAGTAGTTTTTATCTAGTACAGATGAAAATGCTAGATTTATAGAAGTATCTATTGATAATTTAAATAAGTATAACTTTAATACTAAGAAAGAATTAGATGATAGATTAAGAAGTATACGAAAGAATCTCGAACAAGGTCTTATATCTCGTCTTAATTCTATTGATGAAAAGGATCCAGCTAAGAGAACTGAATTAAAAGAACAAATCAAATATCAGATAAAGAATATATAGAATGGAGTTATAGAGGACATAAAAGTTATTATGGACTTTACTGACGAACTTAAGGATGATATTAGAACAGTGGCAAGAGAAGTAATAGATGCGTATAATAATCGTACTAATGCTTTATCTGACGAAAGATTAGTTTCTCTTAATAAGAACTACTTCGGATTCTACTGTAAATATGCAAATGAAGTGTATAATTCTTTAGTAGACTTATCAAGTTATAGTGATATTATAGGAACTAAAGAATATGATAAATTGATGTCAGACTTATCTATATGTAAATCTATTCTTGATGCCTGCTCTGATCATGTTAAGCGCATGTAGGTATAGAATGCCAGAGAGATTATGCTTAGCAATGGTATCTAGGTAGGTTCACCTACTATATATAATTACTTAGCTGAGAATACTAAGGAGACTAATAACGATATCTCTTCTCTTACACGATGGTTTGGTTCAGGCGATAAGATTAATGATGAAGCTATCAAGACATTATTCAATATACTTCAAAATACTGAAAGTACTATTAATAATAATACTTTTGTGAAAGCACACTCTTTATTAGAGAAATTAAAGGCTGCTGGTAACAATCAAAAAGTATTGTTTGAAGTAGATGATGAAGGTAAAACTACAGGCTATATAGTAAGAGAAAGGAATTACGGTAAATTTCAAAGAGACTATAAAAAGTTCTTAGAGGATACAAGGAAAGAATTAGGTTTACATCCTGGAGAATTAACTTTACCAGAGAATAGAGAATTACGTATTCAGTATAATCGTAAGCGTAATGAATGGCTTTCTAAGCATTGTGAGCGTAAATATACTAAAGAGTATTATGATATGTTTAATGCTCTTAGTGATGAAGCGTCTAATGCACGTGAAAATATTATGATTAAGATCCGAGACCTTACTAGTAAGCATAAGAATATAGATGGCATAATTCAGTATGAGAAGTTTACTGAAGAAGAGTGGAATAGGTTACAAGTCTTATTCTTAGAAAAGAAACAATTGGCAAGTAAGTATGACCTTATGGGTAATGAAAAGCCAGAAGGTTCTATTGAAAGACAAATAGCTGACGAACTTACTGAACTTAATGATAAGATAGCCAAAGGTCTTAAAATGAAGACTAATCTGGAAAAGTTTGAAGCAGTACGTAAATAGAAAGAACAAGAACTTAGCGATAAAGACTATAATAAGTGGTACGAAAGAAATACTCGTACAGTATATTCTGAAGAATTCTATGACTTATTATCTAAAGTAGATAGAACTAACTGTGGAGAAAAGTATGAGGAATTAAACCGTCAAAAAAGGGAAATACTTAATGCTTTCAGAGATGATAAGACTGGCGAGATTAATACTAATCTTATGTCTAATCATGTTATGAACTTAATAAATAGATTAGATGCTCGAATGAGAGTTATTCGTAAGTCTAAGAAAACAAATAAGTAGAAAGCTGGTATTAAGTTTGAAGACATAGCTAAAATAGTTCCTACTGATAGATATAGAAGAGACTATGCAGAAGCAGCTAGGCTTGATTAGGAAATGCCTGGTACTCTTCAAGATTTTGAGCTTAGACATACTTATAGAGATGCACAAGGTAGAGTACATCCTAAATCCTATTATACTAAGATTGTACCTAAAGATGATAAATATATAACTGTACAACCTTCAATGAATTTCTCTGAAATATCTGAAGAATCTCCTTTCTATAATAAGAACTTTGATAGAACTAATGATGAATACTATCAGCCTAAGATGTCTTTATATGATAACAGTAAGGCTTATAAAGCTGTGATGCAGAATAAAGAGCTTAAGGAATTACGTCAAGCTATTATAGATACTATGGAAGAGTCTAATAATAAATTAGATAATTTACATAATTTAAATAAGTATAAGTTGCCATAGATATCAGGCTCTTGGTATAAATTCTTAAAGGCTCATAATTATAATCCTTTTACTGCTACTAAAGATTATTTACTTGATAGTATATCTGTTAAGGGAGATGATTAGGGTATGCAGAAGAAGGTTAGAACCGCACCTGATGGTACTTCTTTAGCTATGGTTCCATAGTACTTTATTAAAGACTTAGATGATCCTGCTACTATTTCTGCAGATATGGTTGGTTCTGTTATTCAATACTTTAAAATGGCTGAGAACTTTAAATAGAAATCAGCTATTAAAGCTAAAGTAGAAAACATTAAAGCCTTCTTAGGTCAAAGAAAGTATACTGGTTCTAATACTGGAGTAGCAGCTGCTGTTAAGAAATTCTTCAAATAGAAAATAGAACCTAAAGATGGAGATTAGACTAACATTTATTAGTTTGCGAAGAAGTTCATAGATATGAATGTATATGATGTTAAGCTTAACTCTATTACATTCTCTATTGGAGAAAGAGAGTATAACATTACTAAGTTATTTAATAACTTACGTATTTATGGTACTCTGCGAAACTTAGGTTTGAATTTTGCTTGTGCTTTTACTGGATTCTTTACAGCTTTGCATTCATATTTAGTAAATGCAATTACTGGTAGATATTATGATTTTTCTGATGCAGCAGCGGGTTTCAAGGACTTAGTATATGATACCTTTAAGTATGGCATTAATGCTGGCAATAAGCATTATAAGAGTCCTCAGATGGCAGCTATGGATTATTTTGAAGTAGGTTCTACATTAGAAAGTTTGTCAAGAAATACAAACCGTAATAGATGGCTCAACGTATTACAGAATGAGTGGGCATTTGGAATTTATTCTATGTCTGATTATTTCATTAAAGGACAAATTCTAAATTCTGTTATGTACAACTATAAAAATGTAAACGGTGTGTTTCTATCTAAAGAGGAATATTTCAACAAATATGGTAGAACAGAAGATACTAAGGATAATTGGAAGAAATACAAATCCTTTAAAGCTTCTATCAAATTTGTTAATGGAGAATTAAAAGCCATTGACCCTAAAGACCAATATGCTGTTAATAAAGCTAAATTTACTGTAGGTAATACGGCTAAGAATCTAGCCGCATCTGCAGATGGTTAGCTTACACCTTTATAGAAAGCACAATTTACTACTAATGTATTTGGTGCTATGTGTATGATGCATAGATAGTATATACCTATCATTATGCAAGAAAGATGGACAATGTCTAAATAGTGGGACTATACTTCTTAGAGATATGTAGAAGGACTATTAAGAACTCCATTAAGAGTATTCTCTGAAATATACAAAGACAAAAAAGGTATAGATATTCTTACTACTTCTTTTAACCAACTTGTATTAAATAAAGGAATACAAGATGAGTTAACAAGAACTAATCTTAAAAAACTTAAAGTAGAATTATCTCTTATTCTTGCTATGTGGCCATTTATAGCCTATATTACAGGACAAGCCGCAGATGATGATAAGCGTAATAAATTATTAAACTTATTTGCTTATGTAATGGCAAGAACCTCTTTTGAATCAGGAGCTCCATATAAGCTTACAGATGTATATAGTACTATTAAAACTCCTACACCGTTATATAGCTTAATAGATAACTTTGGTGCAATTGTATCTTATCCTATAGAACAATTCTATGGATTATTTACAGATAAAAAAGATAAAAATAAAGTAATATCTAGAGGAGCATACAAAGGAGATACTCAACTAGAAAAAGCTTTCTGGTAGTCTACTCCATTTAAGAATGTTATAGAACTTAATGATATTCCAAGTAAACGAAGATACTACGATAAACAAATCGCAGGTAATTAAAAATAAAGCCAGGCTATTACACCTGGCTTTTTTGTTGGCACTGTTCACATGCTTCACATTTTAAACAATCAAAAAAAGAATCACTTAAAAAATCTTTCCAAATAATACAAACTTTAATTAAAAATTGCTTACTTAAGAGTAAAGATCCGTTTGTATAAATATCTTTATAAATGTCTATGTATTCCTTATCAAAAAGAGTAAGTACATAGGCATATTGTTTTGTTCCATTATAAAATACCAACCGTTTATTATAATAGAATCTATTCTGAGTAATCTCAGAGATAATATACTGATCATATAATCTATTATAGACTAATCCAATACTATTGTTATTAAGTATTAGCATATCTATAAAAGTATCAGTATTAAATACATGAGGATTTAGTTCAAAAAGGGCTACGTATAATCGTAGCCCTTTATTGTATTTACTAAAATCTATCATACTGCTTCATCAGTTACTTCGACTTTATCTTCAATTGTAGAATTATCTACTTCTTCAACTTTATTCTCATCAACTTCATCAGCCGGATTAGTAATGACACAACTATTTATTGTCATCTCAATATCCAAGTCTTCTACTGTCTTAGCCTGTAAGTTCTTCAATTCCATCATTCTCATAATATTTACGAGTATGTTCCCAATTGTTAGAACTGATATGATATGATATTTCTGTTAAAGCTTCTGATATTATGTCTTTACGCTTGAGTAACTCCTCTTCGTTAAACATATTAAATACTCTAACTTCATACTTACCATTTGTTTGTATAGCAATAATATATGCTTCTAAGTCATAATCATCTACATTGAGATTTAACTCATTAAGCATATACCAGGTAATAGCACAAAGGTAAAAAGCTATTTGCCTATAATAATCAAACTCCTCTACGGAATGTTTGAAGTTATAAATATCACTTGTTGTTTTGAGGTCTATCAAAATAATTTTCTTATTAACGTGATCAAACATAACTCTATCTAATAAAGACTTACAGTCTATGTTCTTATATTGCCAGTTAATATGAAATTCATTATGACAGGTATATGTAGTCGGAACATTAAATAACAGTTTATTAGCTGCTACATGTTCTTGGAGATTTTGCTTAATTTGTTTAAGCATATTTAAGTCTGCAAAAGAAATTACTTTCTTTGTAGTACTTATTTGAAGATAGTTAATGTAGTCACTGTAAGTTTCTACAATCTTCTTAGCTTCGTTTTTCCTAATTTCTGCAGATTTTGTATTATTGTAAGAATTATTATATGCTTCTAATAATAATTTATCATCATCTGCTAAAGGATCTGTTAATTTATGTGAACTATAATATTCACATAAATCTCTTTGTTGTTTTACCTTTGGAACTTCAAAGTCTAATATCTCATAGTCTTTCCAAAATTCCTCAGGTTGAAGAATGTATTCATGTATCATAGTACCTTTTTCAAGAAACTTAGCACTCATACCTTCTTCTTTTCCATCTAACATATCACGAAGATATCTTGGACCTTTTTTAAGAAACCAACCTATTGCTGAATTTGAAATTCTAGTATTATCCTCATAATATGGAATTTCTATATTCATCATTCTTTACGATCTTCTTTTACGTATTTTTCAAATTTGTCTAAATACTCAAAACCTTCTTTGATTCCATTCATTGTACAAAAATTTATGAAAGCATTCTCAAAACATCCTTGTTTTAAGGCCTTTTCAATATTCTCTTCTGCTTCTATTATATCCTGTTCCATTTCTATCTTTTTTGTTTTTATATAAAGATCGAATTTACGAGACATAACTTTTTCGTCAATAAAATCTTTTGCTTTCTTAATTGCTTTCTGTATCAAGTTCATAATCTTCATCTGTTAAATTTTGCTCATCATCTATAATATCTCCAGTTACTGGCAGAGGAATCTCATCCTCTTTTATAGGAACAATGTCCTTATTAACATCAATAACTATAGGCTTAAAATTATCTTTTATGTTATACATATCATTCAATATAGAACAATTATGTCTATATTTATTATTTTTAATAAAAGAAGTTCCTTCATGCCAATGACCGTATAGATGATATTTTATATTTTTAGGTATAAGATAGTTTAATATACCATTATAATAGGGATTATCATGAGTAAGAAGTACATCTGTATCTTTTGGAATATTATCATAACAACAAATATTACTTTCCTCATTATAATCATCCTCAAACGCCCATCTTCCATTTTGGAACTTTACAGGACGTATAAAAGGGCAGCCATAGAACTTTATTCCTTCGTAAGTATATTCACTATTTATAAGAATTTCTAACTTACCATTAGTTCTAGCGCTTAAATCTTTACGTAATTCTTCAAGATAACCTTTTTTATAAGCATCTTCAAGGAAAAAATCATGATTTCCAGGAGTAATAATTACCTTTTTACAAGGTAATCTATTAACCCAACTAGTAAATCTATTATACCACCAATGTCTAGACTGTTCAATTGAACGTTGTTCAACTAATCCTACTATATCTCCGCAGATACATAGTACATCACACTCTGGTATATCAATAAAATTACCATGTAAATCACTTAAACCACATACTTTCATAATATTAGAAAAGGCTAGTATTTCTACTAGCCTTATTTTTTTAGTTACAAGAGCACATAATTATCTTGTGTAGACTTTCATCCTCCTCGTATTCTTCATCATCATCATACAACCAATCATCATCATCTTCATCATCATCATCTTCTTCATCTGGTGTTTCTCCGATTATATTCTTTTTACCTTTCTTAGAGGAAATATTCATATCGTTAAATATCTCTTCATTAGAAAGTTCAGGGAATAAGAGTTTTTCATCGATAAATGATAAGATATTATCAATAGATAATAGACCAAAGTTATTTACAATAAATGTATAAGTATCTTCAATCTTATCTTCTGCAATACCTTTGTCTCGTAAGATTTCACGTAAGAATCGAGCATTATCGTTTGCTTCAAAGTGTCTAATATAACGTACACGTGAACAACGATCTTTCAGATAGTCATTTACTCTATCTTCGTTATTACAAGTAAACAGAACTAATTTCTTAGCATTAGTCTGTACACCATCAAGCCATCCTAACAAATCTTCTGTATCCCAGTGTTTATCTACCTCATCAAAGATAATTGTAACAGGGGTTTCGAACTTACGGAAGAAATCGTTAATACGACCTGTAGGATAATCCTCATCTACTACAATAATAGGCAGATTAGAATTTTTGGCTATAACTTTAGCCATAACGGTTTTGCCAGTACCTTTAATGCCACTAAGCATTACTCCAGTAGACAATTTACTTGTTTTCTGGAAATATGTATTTACACGCTCGATGAAAACATCATCACTCTTTGTTGTATATACTTTGGCTGGGAGACTAAGTAAACCATCTTCTTCAAAATAGGACATTCCGTTGTAACGGTCCCATTTCAAATTATATACTTTACCATTTATCAAGTCATAATCAAGACCTGTAGGTTTATTGACAATTTTTTCTCCAACTTTTATAAATTCTGACATAATCTGTTAATTTTTGGTTTTTAATTCATCGATCATAGCATCGACTTGTTTTTGGTTTCTAACTAAATATAGTTTATAGTTAGAATTACTCTTCATTAGAGTATACTTAAAGATTTTCCAACGTAAAGGGAATGAATCTCCAATGAGTCCTTTACATTCAATTATAAAGTCTTTACCTATAAAATCAGGTAAGTAAGTCATAGCTCTTACTTTCTCTCCATTATATTCGAACTTAGGTATTAACTCAAAGTGAGTTGACTCATATTCAGCTGGAATTTTAGCTTCTTTAAGTTTTTTGTATGTATAGGTTTCAAGTTTGCTCCTAAATCTAATTCCATCATAGACATTAGGCTGTGCATTCTTTACTTTTCCCTATTTCTTGGTTTTCTTGCTTTTTAATTTCGCCATATAACCATTCTTTTATTTCTTCGAAACTGTTTGTTTTTATTGCATCAGATATATCTTTTGCATTATACTTTTTATGTACAAACATTGCTTCTAAGCCCATTTTAAGGCTTATTTTACGACTATATCTTACTCCTGCTGGGTCTCTATCAAACAGGATTATAATGCGCTTAAAACGCTTCTTAAGATCCTCTAATATATCATTAGGAATAAAAGTACTTTCAGATGAAGGAGATATTGCGGGTATTCCCATCTCATAAAGGCACATTACATCTTTCATACTTTTAGTTATAAATAATACATCTCCTTTTTTAGGTAATTGAGCATAACCTTGAATGTCATATTCAGTTAAGTTATTACGCCATTTTGTATATTTATCTGCTAATGGTCTATAAATTTTAAAGTTATTGTATACTTTATAAGCATACATAGGATTTTCAGGTTTATAAATACCTTTTACAATACCATTGCATAAATAGTATTTAATACTGTTAACATTAAATTTCTTTAATGTTTCCTTAGATATATTAAATTGTTGCCAGTAATTTATATCAGTTGAAGTAAAGTCCTGGCGTACTACTCCAATAACAGTATCTGTAGATGGAATATACTGCTTACTATTATCTAAAGTAGTATCAGGAGTAATATGCAATTGTTTAATAATATCCTTAAGAATATCATTATAGTTTGTTATTCCTGTGAATAAGGATACAAACTTAATTACATTTCCACATTCTCCTGTACCGTGATCTTTAAATAATAGCTGTTTTGTTCGCTTACTATAATAAACTCCAAAAGAAGGGTTTTTATCCTTACGAAATGGACTATTATAGATAGCTCCTACTTTGAATTGCCCTAAGTAATGAGCATATATGTCGTATTCGGTTACCTTAGATAATATATAATCTAAAGTAATACATTCTGTGGGTTTCTTTACCCTTCTTTTATCATACATATCCTGTACGCGTTAGTGTGGGAGAGGATGGATTCGAACCATACCACACGCTATCTCCATTCGGCGACCTGTACTACCTATTACAGTTAACGCATCTCCCGTATATCCTATAGCTCTCACTACTATAGGATAAAATCTGTTATTATATGTTATTTTACATTGGCGTAAAGTTTAAAAAAATATTAGACAATATATGAATAATCTCTGGAAAATTACTTTACATCTTTGTGTTCGCACGAAAATAGTAGTAATCAATACAAGAAATCAATAGCCCTATATCTGTTAAACAGAAGTCATCTATTCCCTATTCAGTACTGCTACCGTTTTATAGGACAGTAAAATCTTTTATCTAGTGATAAAAGCTATACTTCCTAAAAAGACGTCGAAATAAACTTCGTATCATAGGACTCACACCTATCTTTGTACACCACTATGCGGGATTTAGGCATAGCTGCTATTTATTGCATAACGTATCAATCTATTCCGAATAATTTTATTATCTGCTTTATTTTGCTATCGGCAGATCTTTTATTTAGACACTCTCCATGATTAATGACAATATTTTCTCTGGTCTGTTCAAGCTCCATTTCTACAGCTCTTCCCATTCCCCAACCATTTTTATATCTGCCCTTTTGATGAGCAAATAAATAATAGCGAAAAAACCAAGGACTTATTCCATTAAGTATTAATCCTTGATTCAAAGAATCTTCATGTCGTTTTAAACATACTTGTACCGTGTATTTAACACCTTGCTCTCCTTTATACATACCACTTAAATCAAGAGTACAATCACAAGAATATATTGCTACACGATATCCTAGATTCTCGAGTAAGTCTACAATCTGCATTGCAGTATAAGCTTTAACGAGCATCTCTTGTGAACCGATACCACAGTTTTCGGATATTATTACATATATGTTTACTAAACGTCCACTTCCTATTCCATGACTTTTAACTCGCTTTTTCATAGCTGGAAAACCGTCTATAAGTCGATCATAGCTAATATCATCACCATCAGTTTCATCCCATTTATAAGATCTCTTTGAGCCACCCAAATTAAGATTTAAATCTAGCTTCTTCATTTCAGCTAGACCTTTAGTATAACTGTATTGACTCTTTTTAATAGTTGCAATATCGTTACCTCTAAAGCTTATTTCTTCAGTTTGTAAGTGACGCAAAGTATCTTCTATATTACCCTCAGGTGTAGGATGAAGAGCGTCTTCATAAAATTTACTAATGCTATCGTACGTATAAGATAATTCTACCATATAGAAGTTGTTTTAATGTTTCTTATTAGCTTTTTCTATCCCTTTTTCAGTTAACCATCTAGTTAACTGCTCTTTCTCATTGTCTGTCCAGTTAATAGTCAGACGCCATTTCCAATCCATGAAATGATGATACTTAAGATTATGACCAGCTTGGATCATACGAGTTGAACATACTTTTCGTAAGTTCTGCTCTTGAACGAAAGCTCTAAGAATTCGAACATATTCAACAACTTCTGCATCGTATCTATCTTCAAATTTAGCAGAGTACGTAACCTCTACAATACCACCAACAAAGCGGTCTATAGTGGACGCATCTAACTGGTTATTTGCTACATATTGACGATCACATCCAAAACCAAAAGTATTACTAGTAGCAATAATAATACAGTTTGGATGTCGATGAACTAAGCCCGTAGTAGTCTCAATTTCATCGTTAGCTAACGCTGCATTTAAGATCTGTGCAACTGCAGGATCTAATGCCGTTATCTCGTCAATCAATATAATAGATGGCTCAGCGTAAAACTCTGCAAAACGAGTTTTTTCACGCGTCGGATACTTATAACCAATAAACTCGGTAGCCGAAGTACCAATGCCGCAACTAATACAAAGGTAAGGTAATTCTAGCTCTTTAGCTACATTTCTTGCCATTGTACTCTTGCCGCATCCTGCTGGACCAACCATCCATATATTCTTTATGCCAGCGTCAATAGTTCTACGTAACTTATCTTCTGGCTCAAGGTCAGTAAACTTAAATCCTAGTTGTTTACTCTCCTCTAGATACTTTAGTCTCTCTGCTTCTATAAGTTCTTTTTCATGCTTATCAAGTAAATCATTTATTTCTGCTTCTTTCTGCTTAGCAGATAAACAATTAATAATCTTAATAGCCGTCAAAGATGTCTTGTACTCATTACCAAGATAATCGATAAACGTAAATCTACCATATGAGTCTTTAAGTTGGTAGATATCTTTTCTTAAGTTTAATCGCTTTTTCTTTCCATTTTCTTTTATAGTAGTAGATATAGCAGCATAGATAATATCTCCTACTTTCAATTCATCTCGTTTTACATTAACTCCATCTCTGGTGTTAATGTTTTGAATTGTGTACTTAGTATCTACTATCTCTGCATCTGTACCTGTTTTCTTAAGGAAAGTTTTATTAATAAATTTTGATAATCTCATATAAAAATTGATTTTTTAGTTCTACAGATAAAAAAACGTGAGTGCATACTATTAGTAATCCATTATTTTGTCTAAAGACTCACATGGCGGTATGCTACTCACGTATCGCTATATTATGCCTAGCGTAGACTTAGGATTTTATTGTCCTATTAAAACGGCAATCCATAAGGATTTTCTGCGTTGTTCTCTACTGCAGCTTCTACTGTAGGTGAGATACTGATGCTTTCACTAGGACCCGGATTAGCTACAGGTGTCTCGACATCTGCAACTACTGGCTTAGTAAAATTGTCAATACGCAGTTCTGTAATTGCTGAAGTTTGACCTTCAGGCAATATCATAGGCTCAATAAAAGTATATTTTGCATATGACGGAAGAGTAGTATAACCCTTATCGTTATATACAATTTTAACACGCAGAAGTTTAGACTTATCTGCTTTATTCAAATAGTCTACTGCTTCTTTTGCAAATTCTTCAAAATTAGTACCGTTAAATACAAGTTCTTCGTCTTTGTAAAAACAAAGAAGCAACTGCATAGTACGAGAGAACTGATTATCTTCCTTTCTCTGTACATCTTCATCACTAAGTTGTCCGTTTTTATTATCGGGCTTCCATTCTGTTTGAGTTAGAGTTGCTCCGTTTTTCTCAAATACTACTTCAAAAAACTTTCTACCTGTAGGAGATTCAGCTACACGTGCACTTTTCAATGCTACATTCTCTTGAATACCTGCAGGAATAAACTTAACGTCATTCTTTGTTATCTGTTGCGCTCTTTCTTTACTATACATATCAATGTGTTTTATTCTGGTAAATAGATTCGATCCCAATGAGTTGTAATCTCATTGTTCTCATTACTTTCTGCAATAACTATGTTCTTTCCTCTTAAGTGAGGAGCTCTAGCTTCACGTACTGAGTTATCTCCACCTTCAAATGAGATATGAGTCTCATTCTTTTTACGATAGACATAACCTACAGCATCTGCTTCACCACAAACAATGTCTCCTAATCTTCCAACTAGGTCTATTGCCATTTCTGTAAGCTCTTCACCATCCTTATTAATCATTTTATCTTTAGTATGACCAATGAGGATGAAGTTATCACATAGTTCTTTAAACATAAAAATTACTTTCTTTACTGCCTCTCTAAGATATAAATAACCGGATCCATTAGGAAGCTGTCTTACATCATTACCCTTATACGTCTTACCCATAGGAGTTTGACGATATAAAGTAGCAGCATAAGGTAAACAGATTTCCTCTAAGCGAGTTGCATTATCAATTGCAATATACTTATAGGGTTTTGTACCTGTTTGAGTAATCTTTTGTCTAATTTGATTTGCTATTTCAGCTAAATCATTAACGCTTCTTGCTTGAATAGAAAGTGCTTCTAAGAACTCAGAACCACCTTCTAAGTCTATAATGAGACAACATTCAAGCATAGAAAGTAAAGTCGTTTTACCAGCTTTTGGTTTACCGAAAAGTATCAGAAATCGTGGATTCTGCACCTTTGGTTTATTCTTTTCAGTTGGTAGTATTAACATAATAAATTAGGTTATACTACTTTACATCTAATATGATAGTATTTGATATAATCTGAAAGAATCTGATATTGTAAAGTAAATTAAAGATTTAATGAAGCATTAATTTCAGTATTGTTATTAATCATAACAATAACGTTATTAATGATAGTCTTTTCTTCGCGAGGTAAAGACATAATATATCCACGATTATACTTCGGGATAAGCTTATAACCTACCTGAATAAAATTTCCGTACTCTTTAACAGGAGTACCATCCGGCAAACGGAAATCATATAACGGTTTACGATAATCACGGCGAAGTTTAGCGTAATCATCTAATTTTTTCATAGCCAATTCAAACTGTGTTGCAAGGCTATAGTTTTCTTCTGCAAACGGACAATAAGTACACTTCCGATACTTAGCTACGTCGCATGCAGAATATAAGTCTGCACCAAAACGAATCTTATCGCTTGGTCCAATATACTGATAACTAAACGGTGTCTCTTCAGTATCGATACCATCGATTAACAACTCAGGATAAGTAAGAGCTAAACGCTTTAGCAAATAGTTCTTATAAATACCATTCTTATCACACTTTTTGTTCGGAAGAGATATAGTTAAAATATTTTTCATAATTTCAGCCTACTTTATTATTAAATACTACTGTATGCTGCATTGTAGTACTCGGACTAGCTTCTATCAGATTACCATACTTAAGCTCATTGTTAAACTCTAATATACATGGTTCTCCAGCATCTCTTACTTTTAAGAAATGAAGATATACCTTGTCTTTTACAGGTAAGCGATTAACTCCATAGCTAAGTATATTAAGTAATTCTGGACGTGATAAAGCTATCACATAGTCACTAGCTTGGAATATTGCATCTGATGCAGCTAAATCACTACGCATAGGATAATGCATAGAAGGATTGTTTATCCTATCAGGTTGTTCAATATTTCGATTCATCTGTGAAATCTGTATAATACTCGTATTAGATAATTTCTTTTTACGAATAAACATTTTCTGTAAATCGACTATTGTTCCACGTTCACTTTCGCCTTCTACAAGTAAGGCATGGTCAAGTATAACAATAAGCCATTTATCCTTAGCTATTGTTTCGTGAAAATAATCTATAGTTTTTTCGATACTTTCTACAGTACTAGGAGTATCAATATAAAATATTTGATACTTTTTAATTTTTTCTGCTTCTTCTTTAACTTTATCTAAAGTAGCATCATCTATACTGTCATTCGCACTATATAATTCCGAGGTAGTGCGTCTTAATCGATTACTTAACTTTCGACCAATTTGTCTATAACTAAGCATCTCAAACGAAAAATCTAAGATTACAATATCCTGATCGGTATTCAAATCAATTAAATCAGTTTCAAGCGTATTCGCAAATGCTGATTTACCAGAACCTGAACCTCCTGCGATTGTTAAAATCATATTTGGTTCTAATCCACCACAGCAAACTTTATTGAACTTAGACCATCGTGTTTTTAAAGGCACAATTGTCTTATCCTTTCTAGCTTGAATATATCTAACAGATTCATCTGTTACTTCAGCTATTGTTTTAAACGGTAATGTTTTAAAGGATTCCTGTTCCATAACTATTTGCTGTTTGTTGTTCTAAGTTCATTTGCTCTTCGTAACATTCCCACTCATGTTGAGTAAGCCATTTCCACATAGTTTTCATATAACCTATTTTGCCTGTTCGCATTTTATCATCTATTTCGTACCTCAGACAAGCCATAATATGATTATGCATTGCTTTGGATTTACCTATGATACGGTTATATTCCTTTCTACATTTGTTTATATTAGCTCTTAGAAAGCCTTTTGTACCATCAGGCCTTGTAACATAAACTGGAAATACTTCATAGAACTCATTAAACATACTTTCTCTATCTTTTTTAATAGACTTAAGTAGTTCTTCTGAAGGACTATAAATTTGATTGTTGTCAGAAATATTTACTACAACAATGTTACGTTGAATTAACTCTTGTATCTCTTCTTCATTAACTCGGCTGAGAAGTTCCTGAATGTCTTGATTATTAGGTTGATTATCATTCAATACAAGAGAAATAAATACTAATTGATTTATTGAAATATTATACTTGTTTAATAGAGATGTATCTAGTTCTAGTATCATAAGCATTAAAGTTTATGACAATCCTAAAATTTTGATACAATATGTTAGATTCTGTTAAAACAGTTCTAATTGTCTTGGTTGTAATTCTTCAATTATCTTTAGAGCTTCTCTAAGATAATATCTGTAATTAATTTTGCGTTCTTCAATTGGTTTATCATCGAACTTATTCAAAAGAGTAACACCAGATGCAGTAAGCATATTCTGATATGACTTTTCTTTTACAATATAGCTTTGTCTTCCTACATAAGGTTCATAGTATTCTACTACTTCACCTTCTGCATGACCTGTATATTTCCATTTCCATAAGTATCCACCATTAGTAGATGCATAGAAACGATTAGTTCGCTGTTGTTCTTGGTTCATGTATTCAACATGCCATTGTTTACCAGTCTTCTCAGACATTAAGAATTTACGTATATCCGTACATCCTTTTATAGTATCTTCTACTGGTATACCATCTACAAAGTACTTTATAATAGCTTCAGGTATTATTTTTGCAGATAACCCTTTACCTAATAGTACTTTAGTAATAAACATACCTTTTGTTTTAATTAAATCAGGATTTTTAGTTTCCTTATATCCTTCTTTAACTGCAATGTAGTCATTAATTGCATATTGGTACATAGCTTCAAAACGCTCTTCTTCAAGAGTAAGTCTTGTAAGTTGTTCCCATTCTCGACAAATCTTGTTAGCCTGTTCATATATACTTTTCTTAAGTAATACAAACAGACCATCAGTATTTGCCTGGACGATTCGACATCCTATTTGTGTTAGCTTTTCAGCTAACATTAGCAATAATAACTGTCCATTTATCCTAATTTGCATTACTGCGAAAGGACTATAACAGAAGTTATGTTGATTTTGTAGATTACCTGACAAACCATTTAACGCTAACTTTAATGTCTCATTTTTCACTTTATCTCCATTATGTTTTGCTTCTATTCTCTCATCTTTAATTTGAGAATATACTTCTAAGAATTCAGGACCTAAATGTTTAGGGTAAAATCCATATTCTATTAACATACTTGGGTATAGTGATGCGACATCGATGTCAATGAGCATTTCATCTTCTTTAGGAATAATAATTTCAGGATCATTTTTAGAATGAATCCCTCCTACTCCTACAGTATAACGTAAACCATTAAATACGAAGTTGTTTTCATAGCCTTTTCTACCAGGAGACACTATCTGATTTTTCATATCATTTAGTACTTCCTGTAAGATAGGACTATCATAATTAATAAACGGTAGTATTACATCCTTTAATGGTATATAATCCATTGGTGATCTTAATCCCTCAATATCCCACCAGGTTAAACCTGTTTTTTCAAGATACTTTTGAGTCAAAATCTTCATTCCAATGTTTACACCATCCTTACTAAGGACTCGTACACCGTATTCGTCTTCAATAGCTATACGTAAGTCAATATCTTTCTTACATCTATTTAAAAGCTCTGTAGTTGATTCAATATCATTGATATTATAATCAATCATATTGTCAAAATCTTCTAACGGAAGAGGCTTACTCCAATCACATACAAATTCTTGTACATTAGGATATTGCATAGTTACTTGAATTTCCTTTAAACCTACTCTAAGTTTATTAGAGTAAAGCATAGTAAGTAAATCAAAAGTATCAAACCAAATCTGATACTTCCAATGTTTCCAAGCTTCTATATCATCTTCTGTAGAAGTAGTAATAGTCCTACTTAAGTTAAATATAGAACTACATATTGTAGCTACATTATAACTCATGAGTTTATCTTCATACTCTATAATATAGTTTATTATAGGATTATCATAATGTAGATTATTATATCCACAAAAGATAATCTCAGATTTTATTTTTAAATCTGTAGTATAAAAATCACCCCATTTTATGTAAGAGTCTACTTGTTTAAAGAACTTTACTAATTCTCTTAGTTGATTCTTTCTTTCAGAGATTTCAAACTTATATACTTCTCCTGTTTCTGTATTTTTAACAGAACAGTGAAAGATATTTTGAAATACCTCGATATCGAATACAAATACCGTCTTTCCACGTATTTGCATATCATTAAAGTTTAGTTAGTTGCGGGGGTAGGATTCGAACCTACGACCTTTGGGTTATGAGCCCAACGAGCTACCACTGCTCCACCCCACAATAAGAGCTAGTTTCCTAGCTCTGGCTTTAATTATTGTTTAATTTCTGTAACTCTAGTAGAAATGAATCTATTCTAGAATCTTCATAGAAGCAATCAACTTTAGTATGTTTCAACTTATCAACTGCTTTAGGGAACATTTTCTGAGCTGCTATGTATATAGCTTGCCCTTCACGTATTTCAGTATTTACTCGAATAAGTTTTGCTGCTTCTCGCTTAATACTAATAATGTCTAACGCTGTAATTTCATCCATCATGCTGCTAATTTGGTTTCTTTTTCTGATTTAGTATCTTGTTTTTCTCGGAATATACAGAAACGATAGTTTCCGCCATTATATTTCTTCATATATTCTGATTTTTCCCAAATTTCAATTCCAGCATAGTTTCGTATTGACTTGCTGAATTCTAAGTTCATAGTTTCAGCTTTCTTGCGAAGTTCCTCTAAACTGAGTCGAGATGGTGTATTACTAAAATCATATGGTAGATTATTACTATCATATAATTTTACTACTAGTAAGTTAGGACAATCTCCCTGATTATATTTAGTTACAGCAAGTTTATGTGTTGCTTTCTTAAACATAATATTCTGTATTTTCTCATCATGAATAGCCTTTAGCATCTGCTGTTTAGCTATACGATTCTCTCTACTGTAAGTAGAGTTAATTAGTTTATCATGATAGTCGCTAAAAGGAGCTTTATCAAAACGTTCTTTCTTCTCTTCCTCAGTAAGACTGCCATTTCTAATATGTGGTTTACTAAACGTAATATCCTTCAAAGTAGGATGTTGAAATGTAGTTCGAGTACGTTTTGTACCACTCTTATCTGTATAAGTTACAGTCTTTGCAATCTTAATAGATTGATTAGCTTCTTTAGAAGACTTACCGGCTTTTGTCCAGTAGTCTATATATGTATTATTTTTCTGTTGATCAGTTTTGTTCATAGTTGTAATATTTTATAAAAAGGAGTAATATTTCTATTACTCCTTTCACTCATTAATTTTTAAAATTTTTATGAAAAACAAAAGAGTAATGTTATGCTACTAAATACAAAGGTGCAGAATCATCACTCAAATCCGTATTGTCATTGAAATCAGCAATTGCTTTATGCAAACTATTCAATGTTAACAAACACCCATTTTGCATATTACGGAAATATGTACGTGTAAGTTCTTCAGTAATACCTAAATTACGTTTTCCTTTTTTAGCCTTAAGTACAGGATTAATTGTATGCTCTTTAGCCATTTCACCTAGCTTAACATAGAATTCATTTAAAGCTGATAGCTTATAAATGTTAATAATGTTAGCATCCTTAGGAAGATCTTTAAACTTCATTCCCATATTAGCACACTGGATTCGTAACTTAAGAATTACTAGCTCTTCGTACATAGCACGAATATGAGTTAGTAATGCTCGTAAATCATAATTACGAGTAAAACCTTTTTTAACTACATTCTCTGTAGCTATAATTCGCCAGCTACGAGTAATCTCTGCAGTTAATTTATCACGTTTTGTAATGAGTATGTTTGGCTTAATATTTGTTGTAATTGATCTTGTCATATATGTTGATTTTTAAAAAGTTAATACTTGATTAAAATAACGTATATTAGAAATCGCTTACCTGTAGTGCTAGTAGCTCTATCGAAAGAGTAGCTCTAATTATTTCAAGCTTGCCTTATTAACCTTACGGTCATTATCTACTAGCAGATAAAAAAACCAAGAAGCCCTGACCCATCATCTTGGGCTCTTGTGGTTTTATATAAACATCTCCATTTCTTATTCGATACATAATTACTTTAATAACATTTACATCTATTTACTATAGTCTTTACATATCTACTAAATACTCTTTTGATGAGTCTATTCAATTCTAAGCATGGAATAAGCGTACATCTGCTAATACTTATTCATGAATAATTAATCTTCTATGAGATTAATATTGATTGCCATGTCTCCACCACCTAAATTAAGATAGCCAATACATGAGCCTATTTTTTGTCCACGCGCATTTTTTTGCTGTTGCTGTGGATTATCGTCTATCAGCATAGTTTTACTAATTTTGTAATCCCCTTCTGTTACACCTAGAAAAGCATACAAAGCAAATCGATTGATAACTGACTCATAATCATGAGTCTTATAAGCTTCTTCAATAACTTTCTGAGTAAGAATGTTATTGAGATACTTATTTGGCGGTAGATACTTGCTATAAGCTGCAAGCATCATTGTACTCAACTCCCGAAACTCGTAAGTTTTTTTATCCTGAAACAGCCAACTCCACCAATGCTGTCTACTTCTATAAAAGGTTACTGACCCATCGTCATGAACCTTAATAGACTCAGGAATTTCTCCATTAAGAAGAATTTCACTACTAATACGAGTATCTTTCAAAAGGAGTTCAAGTAATAATTTCTTAGAATCAGAAAGTATTTTCATCCTTTACGAGAACTTTTCGTTATTTTTTAATCGGAGTACCGAGCTCGTCATAATAACGATCACAGTTAGAAGCCTGAAGATTGTTAAGTTCCTTCAGCATCTTGGAGAGATTTAACATCTCTTCTGCAATCTGATCAGCCTTTTCCATCTCGAAGCCGTTCAGACGGTTGACATGTTCAGTCAACTTCAGATAATCAGTAAAGAAGATTGGAGCACGACCAGTTGTAGTCGGTTTACTATTGAACTCAATAGCCTGAGCGATAGTTTCATTGTTTACTTCATTGAACTTGGCGGGTCCAATTTTGAACTGCAAAGACGGATCATTGTTCAATTCAATGACCGGCGTACAGCCGTCAGGAAGACAAGTTATACGACTACCCGTAATGTCAATTTCTTCGATTACATACTTCATAATCGGCCGAACAAGACGAAGTTCATTTGCCCGAACTTTGTCATTATATTCCAAATCAGCCGGTTCTGCTTTTACTGTCAGAATCTTCTTACCAATAAGATTCCAAGTTTCTAACTCTGCCCGATACGGAGCAATCATAGCACCGTTAATAGTTGCTTTTTCCATTTTAATATCTCCTACTTGATTTTAAGATTGATTTCTTAGCGAGATACAATCATTTTTTTTTGTTAATACTAATTTTTAAATTTAGCGTATTACTCTTATTCTGCTAACCTGCTCAGTCTCTTAGAGCCGCTTTAATAAAGCTTTGAAAGAGGTTAATTAATCTCAATAATGTATTCAGTAATACGACGAATTGTTAATGTCTGATAAAATCTGTAATTTACTGTTAATGTGTATAAGTATAGTAGAACTCACTTACTAGATCGTAATGCTATTGCATATTCTGAAGTTTACTTGTAAATCTGTTAATGTCTGATAAAATCTGTAATTTACTTGATTCTTCATACTCAGTATTCCCCGTAGGACTTTACTCATAAGACGTATGAGTCAACTGTTCTTCTGCTATCTACTTTCACTTAAACGATTAAAATATGTCAATTTATGAAAATATTCTGTATGTTTATAGATAGAATTATTTGTTTACAAAAAGTCTATCAACTCTTGCTTATTCATTCAGACCTTTTTTACGTTAAGCTGAACTTTCAATACGAAAACGCCGTACCATATATCATATAATCTAGCATAAGTATTGTACTAGTATAATATACAGAGCCTATCATCGACAACTGGTATGTCTACAGGCATATAGGAATTACAACATTCTTATCCTAAATAGGATCTGGCGAATGAGGGTCGTTTCTGTTGAGAAACGTTACTAAAACACTGTTACAAAAGCTGCCTAATTTTTCAAGACACCCACTTCCGGACAAATTCACTTCCGACATTGCGACAAATCTCGGGTTACTACTTCACCTCATGGTATTTCCAACCATTCAACGACATACCCTAATGAGAGGTACTAAAGCATCGTCTCAGCGATCTTCTTAGGTAATATGTTGCGCGTATTACTTTACGAAATTTCATGTAGCAAGGTTCTTCGATAGCGGGGTGGCTTGTAAGCTTGTCAAACTTACTACCATTGAACTTCCCTATTGTTTTTAAGTTGAACATATTGACACTCTCCTTATTTGTTATAGCTGTTCGATTCAGCGTAGGCACTCATTAATAAGTCTTACCTTCTTCATATTCTCTTTAATATGCAAGCTGCTTATTAAGGCAATACACAGACTACTTCCACTCTGCTTCGTGTCGGCCTCTGGGATGCTTTGTAAGATCCTGCTCTATGCTGGAGTGCATAGCTCTTACCAAATTATTTATAGCAAACCTTAGTACTAAAGTAACTTTACTTCAACTTTCCAAGTTTTAATAGTGGTCCTGGCCCACTCCCTTTTCTTTCGAAATAGATATATTTATACTAATCCTATATCTATCAACCAATAGTCTTATCGCGGACTTCAGGCGCTAGTCAGTTTATACTCCAGTGCAAAGCACGTTAGATTTTATAGTGACATTACTGACAAGTCACTTTATTATATAATAACCTTAACTTCATTCTGCTTATTTGTCATAAACAGTATAGTAATTGCAACTATATATGAAATATCTCAAGCTGTAAGACACGCAATTTACTTTCCATAGGGATTTCTCCCAAACAGCTAACTCTTACGTTCACTGTATTGCGTATAGGTTTTGCACCTAATCCAGTTAATCAGTCATATAGCTTCAATACAAATGAAGTTCTATATGGATCATTGCTACTCAGCCATGTCTTGTCTCAATTTCTGCTCATTATTATATAATTTACCCCTTTATATACATATATTTAGACAAATAATGTCCATTCCCAATTGAATCATGCGCTTCGATACGAGTGAAGATTTTAAATATATGTAAAACACTAGGTTAGTATTCTTTGGCCAACGGATTGGTTACCGCCCTGCACAGGGGAGTTTTGGAGACTACCCTAGAATGCTAGTCGATTCAGATTTAAATGACAACATACAGCACGTGTTCACATCCCTTCGTGATTCTGCTTTTGAAATAGCTAAAACGGATATGTATAGAGGTGAACGATACCCCTTTGCCTTGTTTAGATGCGATAGCTGCTCCTTCCACATCTGCGTCTTTTAGTCACCAGTCGGTTCTCACTTATGGGTTACGCACGCTCTCCCATTTTCTTGTTGCTTTTTCAGTTATAGAACAATTTTATAACACAACAAGTTATCATACTATAGTATAAATAGAATAGTGTTTGCTATTACTTATACATTTCAGTATCCTGTATTGCTCACATCACACGGCTTAGTCAGGCTCAAGTAATGAATTTTTACACTTATAGCTCTTATATACCGCTTGTGCATCTCTATTAGCGGTCTGCGTTTATCTTCGGCAGATTACCAGTTTTTAACTGGTAAAGTTTTATTAATAGGCATTAACCTGTTAAAAAACTTAGTTCTATAGGCAATGTCTTCAGGTAAATAAATTACCTTTTCAATTACCTTGGTTTTAAACTCCGGGAGTGTTTCAACGTCCCTTGTAATTGTCACAGAAGTATTATTGACGTCACCGTCAACAGATACAGTCTCATCCTTAAGATTGATATTGATAGACTTAGAATTCAAACCAAGTACGTCTACTGGTGTTTTAGGTACGTCTACCCAACGAATCATAGTCTGACTTGCATCTAAAGTTTGAGACGGAGAATTTGGATCAAATCCAATAAATCCTCCAAGACACACTACGAATAGTGTGATCCACAAATTAATCCGTTTCATATTGATTATTTGTCGAAATAGGCACTTTTGTCTACATAATCTGCAAACCTTGCGATAGGTTTCGCATAATATTTGACAAGTTCTGCGACTTTATCCTTGAGGATACTTGGAGAATCGCCATATGTAGAAACAAGTGTCTTGTAAATAGCAGATGGATGAATAGTTATAAAGCCGTTCTGATCAGCATTCATAACAGTTACTTCATCATCTTTTCCTTTCAGGATAGCATCAATAGCCTTATCTGCGTTTGCAGTAAGAATACTGAGAGTAACGGCACTGAGTTCTTTCTCTAAGGTTGTTTTGAGATTGTCACCGGCTCTCTCGTTCCATTCCTTCAATTTCTTTTCGGAATTGATTGAAACGATTACCTGAATAAGTTCTGCAATTTCTGCATCACTGACGCTTGGACACCAGCCCTTCAACAGAGCATGTGCACCAAGAATGCTATGCTCAGCATTCAACTTGCCTCCTACCATACCTTTTATGCAGGTAAGCAGTGTTGCATCTGCTCCACTCTTAATAAGATTTGCAAGCACAACAGCCTTCTTTTCTTCTTTGCTAAATGAGAATGCCTTGCGTCCCCATTCAATACCCTGAAGGAAATTCTTTCCAATACCTTCTTTCTGTGAGAAAATAGTACGGAGAGCTTTCAACTTATCTGCAGCTGGCATATTAGGATCTGGTTCAGGAATTTCTTCCTTAGCTGCAGCTGCATCCTTTCTAGCGTTTTCCTTCACTTCCTCAGGCACTTCCTTGAACTCAAGTACTAACTGACGAGAATTATCATTTGCCTGCATATACTTCACCTTAATGCCAAGGTATTCACCAAGAACGCGTTCTGCTTGTTCACGCATTTCGGCATTAATACGTACTCCCATAGTCTGGAAGTCGCCTTCAAGCTGAGTGAAATACTGTACTAAAGCAACAGATGTCATAACGTCAAACTGACGTTTCATTGCTTTTTTTACCTTTTCAGGAGTTTCTGGGTTAGTCAAATACTCGTTCCGAATAATGCCCATAAGCTCAATCGCATGATTCTTGTCAATGCGGTCCTTAGAGCCATCACTACCAAGCATTCCACCCAATGAGGTAGATGTTGTGATAGCAACACTTTCCGGTTTTACTACTTCAGGAACAATAACTTCCCCTTCGGTCTTGGTCTTTTCGTCCTTAACCTGCGGTTTATCTTTGGTTTCTTTGTTTTCCACTACTTCCGCAGGCTTTTCATCAAGTTTCGGCGCTTCTACTGTAGCTACTATAGTATCTTGAGTCTTTGACGGTTCCTCAACCTTTGCCTTATTTTTCTTAGCTAATTTCTCAGCTTTTTTACTAACTTTTGCCATTTTGATAATGTAGCGCTCCTTCGCTATAAGTTAATAGGTTATATACTTGTAAATAAAATAAATTAACTCTGAGATGTAATCTCTGCAGTCACGAGTCATCTATAAATTTACTTTCAGTTCTCGCTGTAGGTAATCCTTCTGCTTCAGTTACTGTACTGTCACGTTCAGCCTTGTTTTCCTTACTCGTATAGTCCTGATTGCAAGGTAATACATTCCAAACAACGGGTGTATTACTACTATACGTGGGGGCTGATTCTACAGTAGCCACTGCAGCTTTCTCAGGAGTAGAAGTACATTCCTTATATACTTCTTTAACTCCTGCACCTACAAGTAAGCCTATTACTAGAATGGCCATTAATCTAGAAAAGGCTTTGGCATCTTTCATCAATCTTGCGATGATGAAACATATCACTATTGCAGCAAGCAATAGACCAAATGAATTTGCCATAATTTGTAAGTATTGGTTAATATTGGTTAAATAATTGTTTTAGTCTTTGTCTTGCCTTATTTAAACAGGTTTTAACTGTTGCTTCTGGTATGGCAAGCTCTTGTGAAATTTGCTGATAGGATTTCCCATCAAGTCGAGCATATATTAAATCTCTATACTTTTTCTTAAGACGAGGAATACATTCCATAACAATACTAATATTCTGTTGAAATATCATATCATCTTCTGGACTGTGTTCTAATCCGCTTAATTGAATCTTTGACTCCTCATCATCAATATAGTTATTTAACTGCTCTTTTTTATTCCGTCTTATATAGTCAATTGCAGTATTAACTGTAATTGTCTTTAACCACATTTCAAATGAAATATGATTAGTATAAGATTGTAACTTTAAATATACTTTAGTAAATACCATAGATGTTATATCATCTGCTGCATCTGAATTATGTACTACATTGTTAGCAGTATACCAGACTGTTTTGTAATAGTTATTATAAAGTGTATTAAAAGCCTTTTCGGAACCTTCTCTAGCTTGCTCTACAAGAAGCTTTTCTTCTTCTTTCATAGTAGCTAGATTTTTAGTGGACTACGGCTAACTCAATAGCCGTAATTCTAGGATTAGAAAGGAAGGATGTAATCCAATATATATTGATTAATTACAGCTTTTCTTTTCCAATAGAGTTCCTTTATCCAATTAGACCATTCTAGTCTTTTATCGGAATCAAGATAAGTTAGATTCATAATCATGTTTACTGCAATTCTTAATTGTACTAATTCTGTTTTAGAATTTGAGTTATGAATATCAGTAATCATGACATTTAATATCTTATTTTGAACTCTTTTAGCTATAGTAGCTATTTCTGGATGTTTAATCCTAGTAATAAGAGCATTAGGTAATCCATAGAATATTGCACCTTCTATAGAATTATCTTTTACTAACTTATACCAGGTAGAACCTATGTTAAATTTACCACATCCATATACTTTTTCATTTATTATAAATGGTACAGGCATATCAGGTGTAGTTACTATAGGTAACGTACTTGAATAGAACCTATATTCAGGCTCCAATTTATCTTGCAAATACTCAATGACATTCATATTACAACTCTCCTTGAAGCCTTAACCTTGTTTCAATTTGAGCAATAATCATATCTGCCTGAGATTTTGAGAAACCTTTGTTAATGAATACAACTTGAGTTTTCACAATATAATCTTCAGGGAACATCTTTCTGTTGTTCTTATAAGCCTGAATGAAATCGTTAAACTCTTGTTCCGTATACTCAATCTTAGTTCTCTCAGTAGCCTCTAAGCCTAATGCATTTTTGACTGCCTCACTTACAGAGGGATAGTCAAATATATATGACTTCGGATTAGCTACGATGTCTTGTAGTTCAAGACTGTCTTTTTCTAGTACTGTGATAGTACCGTCTTTTTGCATGTCATTCAGTAAAATACCTCTGACAGCAACTAAACATGGCGCAGTGCCTGCAATTCTCACTAGAACACTAATGTTCTTTCCATTGGCTATATATAAGCCTGGTTTTTTAAGTTCTAACATATTTTATTCCTCCTTTTTGAAAAATTTGTCTGCTACTACCTTTGCATCAGATAAAGAAAGTTCATATTTATCCTTAATCTGAGAAAGAAAATCCATTTTACTGATACAAGACTGAGCTAAAGCTTCTAATTCGTCTTTGACTCCTTGAGCGTTAAACTTTACCCAAGGAACAATTTCAATTTTCTTTACCGACATTGTTCTTTATAATTTATAATTTCTAAATCAATTCTTTTCCAAAAATCGTATCCTTCACTAGTTGCTCTTGCATCAAAGCAATCTATAAAAGGACAATTACGAATTAGATGTCTTATGCGTTCAACAGAACGCTTATGCATTCTATTGTTACGCCAGCTTTGAGGTATACAATTTTCATAGATTAAATCTATTACTCTTGTTAGAACTTTGTTCTTTCTAAGAACATAATCCCACTCTTGAGGTAGGATGTCATTGATTGCTTTCTTTACACTCATACTTTACATCTTTTTGAGTTTCACCATAAAAGGAATCTTCATAATTTGTTTCTTTAATGAGAATTAGTAAGTACTCTATGCTAATTCGTGTACTGTTTAAAGCACCTTTTAATACATAATTTCTCATTTGCTTATCGATGTAATTAAGCATTGTTAATACACCAGTAAGATACATAATTGTAAAGTTCCTCTTACGAGCTTTTATTTGTTTAATGGTTCTCATAATTTTGATAATTAAATAGTGGTAAGGAGAGGATTCGAACCTCCCTCTTCTAACTTTATCAGTGTTAGCGTTTCTAAGCCTTATGAAACTACTTACTCCAGCCTTTTACGACAATGGCGAGCCGTTCAGATTATCACGCTACTAAGCGAGTGTAATCTGTTACATAACTTGTATTGCCAGTTATCTGCTTATTGACCTATTCTATTTCCTCTATGTCGCTGTCAAAACCATAATGCCCCGATTGCAGCTCAGTTGCCATTTGTGTTATTTCACACATGAGGAAGAGTTACCCATCACAGGAGCTGCCACTGGTTCGAGTCGAACGAACATAGTGGAGCATACGGGAATCGAACCCGTGTCCAAACGACGATTCAATAGACCTAACAGTCAATGAGTTTATAAGATTAATTAAAGTATAACTCTCGTGCAGAATTAAGCCATCCTTCCAGCTTTATTATTTAACACTGTTCACAGCACTCTCTACAGGTAGGCCTTCGTTATGTTATACAATACTCCTGCTATTTTTATAATTAATCTTATTAGTGGGTATATAGCCGATCAAAGCTATATACCCTTAGTACTACTATCCTATTTATTCGTATTCCTTATTCATAGGCAACCCCTTTCCTTCACCTGACCTAGGTAACAATACCTGGTTGACCGTTGTATAGTCCATTGTACTCTTGCTTATTTCTAAGCTTCCATTAGGGTTTTGGTTGGTAAATAGTAGCTTGGGTTGACTGCACCATACTAACTTGTTTAGGGTTAATAATATAATTCTCTGCCATATGCCTCTGGCGAAGGAGCACTGACAGTAACTGCTTTAGTTTGTGTCCTTTCAGAGTTATCATCTCTAAATTGACATACATCACAATGTTGTTTATTACATTGTAACGGGCAATCATTCTTAATTAAATTAAGAGTAGTTGCTTTTAATTTCCGGTTACAGATTAATTTACTCATGGCTCATAGATTTGAAAGATTTACGATCATAGGGCTGTAATTTAGCTCTACGTGTCGTTTTCGTTCTCTTGTTTACAGACTTAATCATATAAGCGCTGTCTTTAAACGTTTTTCCCATAATTACATTTCGTTAAGGGTTGTTAATGCTGAAATAGCAAGCTTCGGAAGGAATGTTGCATTCATGCCTTTCAGTGCATTGTACTCTCTCGTTGATCGTGGACCAGTAGCAACTGTTTTAAGGATAATAGGCTCAATAGCCTTATCAACAAAAAACGCTTTCCAGAATGCTCCTCTGAATGCTTCTTCTTCAGTAGGATCACCGCATACAACACAAAGCTGCTTACAAGCCTCAATAAAAGCGCTATCGTGGCTTTCACAGTCTTCCTTTCCAGCAATATAGCTTTCTTCTATAGCTACAATATTCCCACACTCATGAGGAAATGCTTTAGAGAGTGATCTTTTAATCTCTTCACTAGTGAGTGAATCATTTTTAATACCAAAAATTACTATTCTCATAATATTATTGATTAATATGTTAAAAAAACCTATTTTGTTTTGTTTTCTTTCAGCAGGTTGTTTGTTAATTGCAACAGGATCCGGACGGAAGAACTCAATGATAAAGTCATCATAGTTCTCATTTATAATAATACTAAAACTACCTTCTAACGATATTATAGTACTATTATCATCAGGATCTTTAATAATTTGTTTTATGTAGGATTCATTAATCATACTGTTTGTAGTACCGTAGGATATGCCATTTTTAAATATCTTTACTTCACAAACAATATAAGCAGTGTTGTTCTTATAAACTCGTACCATAAGTTAATCTACCTCCTTATAAATATGCTGATGATAACGAACCCCACAATGCTTGCAATACACTCTATCCTTAAACCGCTTGTTAAGCTCTGTTTTAGGATTAAATTCACTACTCCATTGATGTCCATTAATAAGACAATCAATTTCGTTCATAGCCCTTGTATAGGCTAATGGGCTGCTAAAGAGCTTCTCATGAGCTTCTGATTTAGCCCAAGAACGCATTTTAAACGCTCTCCACTTGAAATAAATTTTTTTTAAAATACTCATCTTTTAAATATTTAAAAGTTAATAACTCAATTGACGACGACCAGGATATTCTGGATTTTTTTGTTGAACAGTTAATATCCACCTTACACTTGTTAATAAGAGACTTGTAAAACGCTTTTACTTATTTACCGAAACTAGAATAGTCTCAATTTCAATTTTAAGCTCTCGCTTAGTTTTAACTCATAAGCAGAAATAGCTGCAAAACTAAATCTTATTGGAGTACCTGATTTTAACGTCCGCACGATCATAATAAATTATTCTGGTATGCATATTGCCAATAAGTGCATACTCTTATTTGCAATCTTTCAGACTCTTTATTACTTACGCCCCACAGGTTTGTCATCTTCTGAAGACATTCATTTAGGCAATTGCACCTATTCTCACGAACAAGTGCAATAATTATCAATAACTAAATATAAAGGACATTTTTATTCATCTTTAATAGGTATATCAGCCGTAGATTTCCTCGGTATAGAATCTGGTGTAATCTTATTTTGTTTATAAGTATCATTAATTTGTGCACCAAATTCTACATTATCGTAGTCCTTCCTGTTTTGCAAATACTCCTTGGCTATGTCACTATTCGACATTTCAGTGCCTCCTTTCATAAGTATTGCAATAAGGGCTACATCCGGCATATTCATAAATATTGAATCATATCGAGATTGTTCTTTAATATCCTTTCGGAACTGGAGAATATCATCGATAGTTACCGGTTCGGTATACGTTGTTGTATCCGTAGTTTGTACACTTTCAACCTTATCAGGGTTAATAGCATCTTTAATATCGTCCATAATATTAGTACGTACGCTAATAGCAGTACCTATACTAACAATGAAAGCGATAATACTGAAAATTAGGGCATAAATAAGCCCGTTTTTGTTTTGGCTTTCCATTTTTGATAAATGTTTTTAGTTAATAATAAATTAATCGATTCCAAAGATATATTTCATATACAATGGCTGAAAAGTTTTAGCTGCATATTCTGCTGCTTCTTTGTTGATAAACCTCAAATGAGTACCGACAGCAGCATCCGCAACACCAAGGCCAACGCCAGAATACAGATAGAATAAACCCGCATAGGAACCATCTTTAATCTTATTCCAATCAATGTGCCACCAACTGTACCATGTTTTGATTGGTTTGTTTTGTTGGTAGACCGGTATCCATGGTTTGTTTCCGTTGGCAATAAAGTTAATTGCTTCAATGATAGTACTCAGCATGATGTATAACACGACATGCTCATCTAACTTCCTGCGCTTATCAATAGGTTTTTTACCTAATACAGCGCAAGCACTTTTGTAATCTTTTACTTGTTCGAACATAGTTTTGATTAATATTTGTTTAACATTTTAGTTAATTGATTTATCTGACTAATAACTGTATTATAACTAACTCTATCTATACCTTTTAATAGCATAGATAATTGCTTTAGATACTTTATAGATTCTCTTATACAAGAATTAATACTCATTTTAGTAGATATACTAATGGGTATTCTCATTCCAATTTCACGTAATTTATTATTACGAGCCTCAAGTGCTTCTGGATAAGTTCTGAATGTACCTAATTCAAATCTTTCTCCATGTAAGTATATGATTACTCTGTATGGTTTCTTTTTGTTATATCTACAGTAATAGATATACTTTTGGCTTTTACTTCTCATCTTATAGTATCTCCTACAAAATAAGTATTATAATATAGATAATCTCTAACATATACCTCTTTAGTCTTTTTACTAAAAGGGTTCATGAGTTCTAACACATAAGTGTCTGAGTTCCGTATATACTTATTAGTCACAATATAGTTCTTATACTGTGCTTTAAGTTCTATATAGTTGTAATAGTCTTTATTATTAGAATATTTGACTAATGATACTGCTACTATAATTATAATAACTATTATTACTAGTGATTCACTAATAGTGGCAAGTATATTTTCTGAAGTGTTTCTTCTTATAATCATACTACGCTAATCTAATAATTACTCTTGTAGGTTCATTGTCTTCCCATTTTACACTAGGAAAAGCTTCTTTTGGGAGTACTAGACTATTGAACGTATTTGAATTTATCCAGTAAGATTTACTCTTTTTTGGTTTTTCACAGAACAAAAATAACGCTCCATTTTTTTCTCTTGCAACCCACATTCGAACTGATTTCTTTGGTTTTTCTTTCATACTAAATTGATTTTAGTTAAAATTCTTAGATAGTACCCTACTAGGACTGAGAACCTAGATAACAGTAAGCATCATACTGTTGTTTTATACTCACTCTGTATTGATTACAGAATTAAACTATAGGGCAGAGGTTTGCCTTATTTATATCTTTATTTAGTGACATGTATTCCTCTAATATAATACGAAGGCTAAATATTGATATAAACAAAACAACTACACACACAATTCGACAGCTACCTCTTCATGTGTGCCCATCTGTTTTTCGTTTGGCAATTACTGGAACGAACAGATAAACCGAGCGATAAATGACTATTCTCTAGAAGATTAGTCTACGCTAATTCCTGTATAACACCTTAATGCTAGCAATTTCAGTGTTAGATCGGAAACCTAATTATTATTCAGATTCTTCATTACTTTATATAGTAACTCTAAATACTGAATGTTAAACGGAGCATCATGCTTAATGCACTCCGTTATATGAATAAATGTCAAAATTTGTATAACATAATCAGAATAGTTAAAATTTATTTTCGCGAATCGATATTCTATAGTGTTAAATTCATTATTATATCTAGTATAATCACTAGTATTAAAATGATATCTAGTAACTTCATATTCTACAATATCCGATATAATTTGCAAAGCACTATCCGTATTAGATTGATATTTACTCATTCTAACAGCTAGAACATCTACCATACCATATATGTAATCTTTTTCACTTCCTTTATAGAATTTACTACGATCCATAAAGAAGTTGTCATATTTACAATCAATATGCATATGTACGCTACTATTTTTGGCAATCGCACAATTTTCTTTCATATTAGTTAATAGTATATACAAGCCTTTTAAGCCTTTAATACCATTTAACCGAATACGATTTTCTCGTAGCCTATTAGAAGAGTTGTCATCATAACCTGAATCATATGATACACAGTTATTAAGTAAGATAGCTCTTTGAATCTTATCTGGTGTAGGATATTCCGCATCATGTTCTATTTCAATACCGACATTTAAAGAATTATATTTTCTTCTGCCTTTTAAGGTGTACTTTAAAGTATTACCTTTAACATCTTCAATAGTTTTAACTATCTTACACAGAATATAAGTTATTTCATCTTGCATTTGCAATAACCTATTATATGTATTTGTAATGTTAGGATAAAATCTTATACCAGTTATATAACAATGATCATGGAGATAACTCTCCCCAAAACAAGTATTAAGAACATCTATTAGATTATAATTGCCTCCAGACATACAACAACTTTCAAAATTATCATCATCTAGGTAAGTGTAATCTAAAGAAAATAAGTGATTGCCACAATATGCTCCTCTAACTATTCTTTTATATTCGCTATCTTCTTTCGATATAATATCTTTAATACAGAACCAGTCTACCTTATCAAATCGAATATCAACGTTTTCTATACAGCGTGCTCTTTCTATACTTGGAACATAATATTGAATTTTAGATGATAGATTTTTTAGTATTTTAGCAATAGCGAGAAGATCTTTTTTATTTTTATTTACTTTCGTTCCTGTAATCAGTTTATATGGCCATATACGATTTACATATTGCCATAATAACTTTTTGTTTCTTTGCTTCATTTTAAAGGCTTCCCATGCCATTGGGGATGAAGCGAGTGCTGTAATGCACGATTCTTGCCACTTAGTCATAATCTTTCTAATTTAATTAAAAAAGAGTTAGATTCCTAAGAACCTAACTCTTTAATCAAAATCTGTATTGAATGAAACTAGTATCGTTCATTTTCTCCTCTACGAGCAGAATTTGAATAATTCTCTGGTTTTTTAGCACTGTCAGCTTGTTCCTTGCCAGCCTCAGCAACAACTTCTTGGCACATCTGACGAAGAGTAGAATCCTCTTTATATGCCTTTGTAGTCTGCAAAGCTACAGCTACTTCTGCCTCGGATGCTCCGTTGTTGATAAGTTTTAATGCCTTTGAATTAGCAGCTAACTTAATACCATTCTCTTTCACATAATTAATTACACTTTGTCTCATAATTTTGATAATTTTAATTAAACAATATATATTGATATAAAAGACTTTGACTAATTTTATAAGGCATTAGTTTTCATAGGTACAAACTGGAAGATTTATTTAACCTATTACTTAACACACTCGCCACGTGAAGGCTGCCTTATGAGTGCAACTAGTATACCTATATTCACATATAAACATACTAGCAATACTACTCTTAGTATTCCACAAATCCATGTTAAGCTAACGGAACATAATAAGTTGAGGACCATCCTACGCTTAGGACTAATAAGTATAACATGATTCAGAAGCTCTCTATTGTATTAGTATATGGAAGATTGTTATACTGCATGATTTTAAAGTCTGCACTAATACTATTTTACAGATGAGTATTTTAAGCTTTCCCGTACGTACTTGCTCTGTATGAATAGATATAAGCCCCACATGCTTGTCAAGGATTCTCACCTTAAAGAGGAGAGTATGATTATCCTTCCTAAGATATAAGCCCCACAAAGTTGATACTGATTCTCACAGTATAGGTGCAGTATTTCTACTGCATTAACTTTATTGTATTTATGCTAACATTATAAGGTTCTAATTTTCTTATAAGTTCATTTATTTCTTCTTGTGTAACTACTTTAGGGAATATATTATATTCTCCTATGCAACTATCTATATAATCTTTGGCTTCTTTAAGACTAAGACTAATAGTGTCAAAAGGTATAGCTAATTGTCTTCGCTCTGCTTACTTCGAGCTTGGTTGCTGTCTCTAATAAGATGTGCACCAGTTGGAACCTACAACTGCATCTACCACGTGGATTCATAATCGGTCTTTACTTGTGCATAGTAAATAGGATTATGTTTTTCTTGACTCTGCATTCTGTCGGGCTTGTCACCGGCACTCGGCTGCATTAAGAAAAGAAGTATAATAATATAGTCCTTAGCGCTACCTAAGTCTTTATAAGGGCATACCTAACTTATATTATTATACTTTAACGTGGTTAAATAATGTCTCACGACATAAGTAGATGATTTGCATTTCATAGAATAATTACTTTGCGAAAATCTATATTATATTATTAGATTCCAAACAAATGGAAGGACACAATACTGATTAGCCATAACGATATTGCTATGGCTAAACAGATAGCAAACTCTTTATTCTTCATTATCTTCTCCTTTACATCCAATTATGATAGCTAATATGCCTACGTACACTGTACTAAAAGCAGCATAGCAACCCATTCCTGCCTTAGTTGTTGGACCGAGAGAAGATAGTATAATAAGAGTTAATACTATATACACAAAGAAAATAATAAAACCTTTCATAATATATAATGTTTTAGTTAGTAATTTCCTGACTATGATATGTATCTTCAATATCTGCCTTTAATTGTTCTTTGTCATATATATTGTACCAATCACATAGATTGTCACAATATTCTTCAAAGTCATTAAATGCAGTATGCATTGAGTTAGAAGTACTATTTAATACAGCTGCATATAATGCTATTGCCTTACTTCTTTGTGCATATTTGAGTGTCTTAAAAGAATTAAAAACTACATCACAAGATATATTAAAGACTAGTTGTTTCTTGCCTTTTATACGCTCTACTGTATAAGCTGTGAATTCTTCCATATATATTGAATTTGATTATTAATCAAATTTTCGCTATGTTCACATTCAATTGTGATATGCAGAATGCGCAAGGCTTATTAAGCCCTACGCTTCACACATTGAGAGAAAAGGCCATATATTCTAATCTACTAAAACATACGTACCGTTTTCGAGGCCTCGTTTAAAGTTACGTTCTGCAAGTTCTTCCGGTTTACCCTCAACACTGTTTTCCTCAGCATCACAGAACAGTACAAGACTAATATTAGAATACACACGAGGTATTAACTCGGTTGTCTTATACTTTTGTCCTTTTGGAATAACTTTACCGTTAATTCTCGCCGTACCGTCGCTTGTTTTTTCGACTTCTTTTTCGTCCGAATAATATTCGCCATCTCTGTTAAGGATGTGAAACTTTTTACCCGTGTCCCACTGATATAACATAAGGTTAATTTTGCGCTCCTCTGTTACATTATTATCATCGTCCACAGGCATACCACTTTCCAAGCTATCACATAATTCCCGTGTGGCTGGGAACATAGTTTTAGTGAAATTGTAAACCCTACTTTGCATAGCCATAACATTAATAGTCCCGTCATCGTTAAAAGCACTCGTAGCGTTTACATCGCCAACCGTTCCAGTAGCACGTATAACATAATACGGTAACTCACGGTTTTCGTCTTCTCTCTTTTCAAATTGTTTAACAACACACAACATAAGCAAAAAAGTTTAAAAAGTTAAAAAATGTGAACATAGAAAGGGAACACCATAGAACAAAACAGCCATAGGGTGTTCCCTGCCGATACATAATACGGGGGAGTGAATCTTTGCTGGTCACCTCTCGCATCCTTTCTCCCAAAATTTTATTTTATAAAAAAATTTTTAATAAATGTTAAATTATATTACAAATTTTAACATTTTGCGTTCATGTA
>OLOI01000255.1_pt1 | contig 55857 bp, 45 predicted proteins | sample 1672131 | NCBI WGS metagenome assembly OLOI01 (sample SAMEA3136651, study PRJEB25190) | human gut metagenome
TTATCAAAAAGGACATCTCCCTCCGCACAGAAAAACTTGTTATCTTCATCTACCGTGATATGTTCAAGGATCGGAATCCAACCGTAGTCACTCCCGAAATTAGTGCAAAAGGCATAATCGCTTATTTTTTCCACCGTTTTCCCGATATGCAGATTTTTAAGCGCCTTATGAAACATAAAAACTTCACTCGGTATGGTAGTTACACCGTCGGCAATCACCACCGTTTCAATTTTCGACATATAAGCAGACCACGGTACCGAAAAATACTGATCCGCCGCACCGTTTCCGCTGATGGTGAGCGTTTTGGTCTCAGCATTGTATTCCCAGAAAAGGTTATCGCCGTATTTTCCGCTTGTTTCGCCATCGGCAAAAACCATTGCCGGCCATGCGGCGGCCAAAAGACAAAACACTAACACCGCCGCCAAAATCCGTCTTGTATTCGTCATGGTGTCATGCTCCTTTCCGCTAGTTTTCACGAAGCTCATAAGAAAATTTCCGGAACATGGTTGCCGTATCGGCTCTTGACGGCGCGACCTTCGGATAGATTGCATATTCATATCCGGTTACGGAATGGATAAACATCACGTTCTCTTTAAAGCACCACGCAACGGGAATCTTTGCGTAATCTGATATGTCAGAATAATCGTTATAGCCCTCCAGCGCCGAGGTAATATCCGAATCGTCAATCGATACATCAAGCCCCTTGCTCTTCGCATAACGGTAAAAAATCGCTGCAATCTGCTCTCTGGTTACGGTATCGTCCGGCGAAAACGTTGTATCACTCGTCCCCGTAATGATCCCGTTTGCCGCCGCCCAGGAGACCGCCTTTTTGTACCAGTCCTCGGTCAAATCCGTAAATCTTGCGTTATCACTTGCCTCCGGCTGCCCGGCTAAGCGATAAAACATGGTCGCAAACTGCGCTCTTGTGATGGTATCGTCCGGACTGAAGGTATCGGCGCCCGTTCCGTTCATAATACCGTTGTCAAGGCAGAACTCAATCCCGTCATGGTTATGGTCACCGTCTGCACTCTGGATATCCTTAAAGGTTTTTACTGCGCATTGATCGCCCTTTTCCTCGCATACATATCTGTCGTCCGCCGCTGCGGTCGGTTCGCCTTTTTCAATCACCTCGCCCGTATCGAGCAATACGCACCGAAATCCGTTGTCCCTTGCGTACTGTTCCGCTGCGGTGCCGCTGTAACATTTGATAACAAGATTTTCGTTTCTTACATCGTAATCGTCCACATAGTCCCAGCCAAAGGCGTGCATATCAATCTGCGTCACGCTTTTTGGAATCGTGACCTCGTTTAAATTGTTGCAGCGAAAGAACGCCGCCTGACCGATATGCTCCACACCTTCTTCAATTGTGAGATTGGAAAGACTTTCATTCCATGAAAAGGCATTGTCGCCGATTTCCTTCACCGTACCGGGAATCACCACATTATTTAAGTTTTTGCACCAGTAAAACCCGAGCTTTGAGATGGATTTTAAGGTTGACGGAAATTTCACCGATGTAATATCCGACATTTCAAATGCGTCAACACCCATAAGCGTTGTACCCTCGCGGATTTCTATATCGCCGACCGCCTCCCATTCGTGAATCTGTTTGTTTTCGGTCGGTGCGGAGGGGTCGGGATTGTCAATTTCGGCATAGCCGATTCTGATTCCCGCGATTAAATACTGCCCATGATACTGAATGCCGTCAACGCGGTTATTTGCATCCTTATCATATGCCGATCCGAAAAAGATTCTTTTTCCCATGTATTCAACATTGCCCGGCATGGTTATGTTTTTAAGCGCCTCGCCGCTGATTGACTCGTCGCCTATGTATTTCACACTTTCGGGGATAACCAGTGTTTCAAGTAGGTCACCGCAGTTAATGGCGTAATCTTTTATAACTTCAAGTCCGTCGTTTAATTTCAGATATTTTAAGTACCGACAGTCAATGGCTCTGTTTCCTATTTCCTTTATCGTAGGCGGAAGCGTGATGCCGGAAATTTTTGTTGCACTTTCACGAAGTGCTCCGTCGCCTATCGCCGTAACCGGGTGACCGTCTATTTCGGACGGAATATTAAGTTCGACCGTGAAATTCGGATCGGGATCGTGCCAGAATTTCGCCGAATAACTTGTAATCATTGCCGAGCCGTCACCACGGATAGTATACACCAATGATTCGAGCGAATCATTTTGCCGATACTCCTCCATATCATCGGTTACAGCAGTTTTGCTCTGTTCGTTCCATTCCATACCATACTCCGTATCGTAAACGCTCCAGGCGTACGCAGACGGCGCACATGCGGCGCAAAGCAGCATTCCCCCCAGAAGCATTGTGCTGACTGATTTTTTCCATTTCATCAAAATCCCACCCTTTCTTTATGCAAGCTTTTATACTGTATTCCATCCACTCCGTCTCCACTTTATCATAAATTTTCCAAAAAGTAAATGAAATTTCCGAAAACGACATTGCCCAAAACAGAAATACTTTCATTTTCTCTTTACCGTCCGCATCCTGCCAAGCCCCTATTGCCACGCAAAACGGAGAGAGCGAAAGCCCCCTCCGTTTTATGGTATCCTATTAAATTTTACATAACTCCCGCTTGAAAGACCATGTTACCTGAAAACTCCCCTTGCCGCTCGACGGACGGCACCGTTACCGCGCCGCTTGCAAACAAATCCCCCCTACGCTGTGTTTGCAGCGGTCAGCGCCAACGCTTCTCCCCCATATAAATCCATACCGTCCGCAGGCATTTCGATTGTCAGGCCGATGCGATCGACCATGACATCCTCCGCCATAACCGTCAGCGGCAGCACCGCAAAAAAGAACGCCGCTGTCAGCAAATAGGCCTACTATCTTTTTCGTCTCATATTATAATCTCCCTGTTCCCTACCTACCGACCGACTCAGACGAATCATCACAGGCCGGCATATCCGGTATTATCCGAAAGCGCACCTCCTCATACCCTGACTTTTTTATCCCCATATGCTACACTCATTATACACCGTACATCGATGTTCGATGCAAGACTTTTTTCAAAAAATTTTATTTTGTGAGGTATGTCATGAATCGCGGCAAAAATTTGTTTTCGATCGGTGAAATTGCAAACCTGATCCACATCACACGGAAAATCATATTAAATTATGAAGCAAAGGGGCTGATTAAGCCCGACCTCAAGGAAGGCGCCGACGGGAACCGCTATTACTCCATCGACACCTTTACGCAGATACGCACCATCCGCGTCTTTCAAAATCTGGGGCTTTCGCTTGATGAAATCCGCGACTATTTTGATGATAAAATCGATTTACCGCCGCTGATCCGGCGGCTGGAATCCATGCGCGACGAGCTGAATCTGAATATCGAGCGGCTCTATGAGCGGACAAATAAAACGCAGAACCGAATCACAAAGATCACGGTTGAACCCCAAACCGTATACTGCCGCACCTGCTGCACCCATGACATTGCAGAAAAAAGCGCGATGTTAAGGGACACCGCTCTGGAAGCCACGCGCATTTACGGAACCGATACCACCAAAAGAATGTATTTTATTGAATATCCGCTAAAGGACCCGGACGACATCACCTATTCCATCGCGGTGCCTCCCGGCAGCAGCGGCGAGGGCATTTGCTATCTCCCTGCATTTTCCGCCGTCTCAACCTTTCATCACGGCGCCTACGAAGAGATTCCCAAGATTCGGGAATCGCTGATTCACTACGCAAAGGAAAATGGAATCCGCCTGTCTCAGAAATGCCGTCACGTCTACCTGGAGGGGCCGCCGCAGCACAAGGATCCGCATAAGTTCATTACACAGGTGCTGATTCCGATCCGCGATGACGAGATTTCGCCGACAACAAAAGACCTCCTTTTGCACACGGAAGTCTGACCGATATGCCGATTTCCGCTTTCGGCGAAGCCGTAATTTTAATTCCATGCCGTAACAGGCATAAAGGAAGTGGTACCCATGTTTCATGAAAAGCTGAACGAATATTTCAATCTTTTGCATTGCTCCGGCAAGGAATTTGCCGCCCGTTCCGGCCTGTCCGAGGCAACGGTGAGCCGCTATCGTTCGGGTGCAAGAACGCCCAAGCCCCATTCTTCGGATATGAAGAAGATATGCCGCACCATTTCGGCCATGGCGGCCAAAGCAGGCATCCCCGATGTCACCGATCCATCGGTTTCGCAGGAGCTGAACCGTCTTGCCGAAGAAGCTTTATTTGATTATGAGGGTTTGCAGACCAAACTGGATATGCTATGCTCTGTCCTCTCCGTCAATGTGGCGGATATGGCAAAAAGCCTGAAATACGATCCCTCCTACCTTTCGAGAATCCGCAGCGGAAAACGCAGACCGGCCAATCCGCAAAAGTTTGCGTTTGATGCGGCACAGTATTTTTCGCAATCCTTTCACGGGGACACCAATCAAAAAATCATTGCAGAAATCATCGGCACCGCGCCGGAACAAATCAAGACGCAAGGCGGCTTTGCGGCCGCGATTGCAGACTGGCTGACAAGCAGCAACGCCAAAAAGCCGGATAATCCGATGAAAAAGTTTTTGGAAACGCTGGACGCGTTTGACCTGAACGAATACAGCAAGGCCGTCCGCTTTGATACGCTGAAGGTGCCATCACTGCCGTTTCAGCTTCCGGCAAAGAAAACCTACTACGGTGTTGAAGAAATGAAAAACGGCGAGCTGGATTTTCTTAAAGCGACCGCTCTTTCGAAATCAAAGCAAGACGTTTTTATGTGCAGCGATATGCAGATGGACGATATGGCCGCCGACGCGGAATTTTCAAAAAAATACATGTTCGGACTGGCCGTCATGCTGAAAAAAGGGCTGCACCTGCACGTGGTTCATAACCTAAACCGCCCGTTTCATGAGCTTATGCTGGGTCTTGCCTGCTGGATTCCCTTATATATGACAGGACAGATTTCGCCCTACTACTTAAAAGGCGTCCACAATCAGATTTTTTGTCACTTTTTAAACGTATCGGGCGCCGCCGCCCTGTCCGGCGAGTGCATCGCCGGCTTTCACGCAAAGGGCAAATACTATCTGACAAAAAGCAAGGACGAGCTTTCCTATTACCTGGAAAGGAGCGCCTGTATTTTAGAAAAGGCAAACCGACTGATGGACATCTACCGCGATGACCGCGCAGAGGAACTGTCTGCGTGGCTCCTGGCCGATGCGCACGCAGGCAGCGCACGGCGGAGCATTCTTTCCGCGCCGCCGCTCTATACGGCGTCGGAGGATTTTTTAGTGCGCTTTTTAGACAGACGGAATGTCCCCGCAGAAAAAAAGGAAAAAATCCTTTCCCACGCCGCCGCGAGCAGAAACCGAATCCTTGAAATTTTAAAAACCGATACCGTTTCGGACGAGGTACCAACCCCAAATCAAGACGCGTTTTTAAAACAGCCGCCGGCGCTCTCACTGTCGCTGATGTTCTGTGAGGAAACCTTTGCCTACACCTACCAGGAATACATCGAGCATTTGCGTCTTACCGAGGAATTTGCGAAAAAAAAGGAGCGCTATTCCGTGATAAAAACCAAGGAAAGCGCCTTTTTCAATATCCAAATCAACATCCGCGAAAACGAATATGTCATGATCTCAAAAAACAAGGCACCGGCGATTCATTTTATCGTACGGCACCCCATTTTACGGGAAGCGATCGAGCATCTGGATTTTTCTTCACTCATTTAATTTTTCTTCCATCAGCTTTGCCAGCTGCTCGGCGCGCTGACGGATCCTGTTTTCATCCTCACCCTCGATCATGACGCGCACCAGCGGCTCCGTCCCGGAGGGGCGGATCAGCACCCGGCCGGAGGACGCAAATTCCATCTCGATCTCCTTCATCAGCTGTGCAATCTCCGGCACCTTTTGATAGGCTTCTTCTGTCTTATACTCATTTTTCACCCTTGCATTGACCAAAACCTGCGGATAAACCCTCATCACCGAGGCAAGCTCCGACAGCTTTTTTTTGCTGCGGCAAATGACCGACAAAAGCAACAGACCGGTCACCAGCCCGTCTCCGGTCGTGTTATAGTCCAGCAAAATCACATGTCCTGACTGCTCGCCGCCGATTTTGTGTCCGCACTTTAACATTTCTTCCAAGACATAGCGGTCACCCACCTTGGTACGCTTGATGGTAAGCCCTTCTCTCTCACCCATCACAAAAAAGCCGAGATTGCTCATCACAGTTGCCACAACCGTATTGTCCGGCAGCTTTCCGCGCGCCTTCATATCCAGCGCACAAACCGCCATAATCTTGTCGCCGTCCACGTATTCGCCGTTTTCGTCCACCGCAAGCACGCGATCCGCATCGCCGTCAAATGCCAGTCCTGCGTCAAAGCCGCCGTCCTTTTTGACATATTCCATCAACTGCTCCATATGTGTGGAGCCGCAGCGATCGTTAATATTGATTCCGTTCGGCTTATCGCAAAGCACCGTCACCGTTGCGCCAAGCTCCTCCAACGCGCGTTTTGCCGTCACCGAGGAAGCGCCGTTTGCGCAGTCAATGGCAACACGAAGTCCGTCTAAGCGGCCGTCCACCGTACTTTTTACAAAATCGATATAGTCGCGCACCAGGCCGTCCGCATGGGACACATGACCGATATTTTCATGGGTGGGGCAAACGATTTCCTCCGCATGATCCAAAATAATGGCCTCAATCCGTTCTTCAATCGCATCGCTCAGCTTATACCCCTCTTTGCTGAAGTATTTGATGCCGTTATGCTCAAACGAGTTATGCGATGCCGAGATCATCACACCGGCATCATAGGCATGGGTGCGCACCAGATACGCAATGGCCGGCGTGGGAATCACACCAACCAAAACGGCCTCTGCACCGACGCTGCAAATCCCGGCAACCAATGCCGCCTCCAAAATATCGCCGGAGATTCGGGTGTCCTTTCCTACCAGAATTTTCGGCTTGCCGCCGCACTCCCCGGTCAGCACATAAGCGCCGGCCTGACCGATTGCAAACGCCAGCTGCGGTGTCAGCTCCTGATTGGCAATACCGCGCACCCCGTCTGTTCCGAATAATCGACCCATATTTTTGTCCTCCAATTTTCATTGCTCACACAGAGCATATTTCTGTTACAAAATAGCACATTTCTATTATTATAGAGGAAAAGCGTTTATTTGTCAATTCCCATCTTTGTTAAAATTTCCATTGCGACGCGAATTCCGTCCACCGCTGCGCTCACAATGCCGCCGGCGTAGCCTGCACCCTCACCGGCCGGGTAAAGACCGTCAAGGCTTATGCTTTTGAGTGACGCGTCACGCAGAATCCGCACCGGCGCCGAGGTACGCATTTCGACCCCGGTCATTATGCCCTGTTTGGAAAAGCCGGGCATCTTTCGTTCAAAATCAACCATTCCCTCTTTCAGCCCCTGCACGATAAACGGGGGCAGACAGTCGCGCAGCATCGCAAACCGCCATTTTCCCGTAAAGCTTGGATTGGTTTCCCGCAGCCGGTCGGACATGCGGTCTGCCATAAAATCACGGACGCACTGCACCGGCGCTGCGCCGTCACCGCCGCCGGTACGCCATGCCGCCGCCTCATATCTTTGCTGAAATTCCATGCCGGAGAGTATCCCGTCCCCGTCAAAATCCTCCGGGCGCACCGAGACTACAAGGGCGCTGTTGGCGTTTTCAAGGTCACGGCGGTACTCACTCATGCCATTGACCACCAAATGCTCCGGCTCGGACGAGGCGTTGACTACTCTACCGCCCGGACACATACAAAACGAATAACAGCTGTGTTCCTTTCCGTTATGAACCAGCCGATAATCCGCCGCCGGCAGTCCAAGCTCCGTACCGCCGTACTGAATACGGTCAATCATCTGCTGCGGATGCTCAACGCGCACCCCGGCGGCAAACGCCTTAGGCTGCATCGCGATGCCGCGGCGTTCCAATAGCCGATAGGTATCGCGGCTGCTGTGACCCAGCGCCAAGACAAGCTGCCTGCACGCGATTTGTTCACCGTGATTGACCGTAATGGCCGCCAGTTCGCCATGCTCAGCCTGCACATCGGTCAGACAGGTCGAAAACCGCACCGTACCGCCCAGGCGGATGATTTCTTCCCGCATGGAGCGCACCACCGGGCGGAGACGGTCTGTACCGATATGCGGCTTGGCACGGTACAGGATATCTTCGGGCGCGCCGTGCTGTACAAAGGTTTTCAGCACATATCGCTGCCTGGGATCGCCGATTCTTGTATTCAGCTTTCCGTCCGAGAATGTCCCGGCGCCGCCCTCACCGAATTGCACATTGGATTCCGGGTTGAGCTTTCCGCCGTTCCAGAATCTTGCCACCTCGGCAGCCCTTCGATCCACGTCCTCGCCGCGTTCAATCAAGAGCGGACACGCACCGGCTTTTGCCAAAACATAAGCCGCAAACAGGCCGCACGGCCCCATGCCGACCACCACCGGACGGACGGTCGGCGGCAAAACGCGTGGAATCGCCATCTCTTCTGCCGTTTTTAAGGGGCGGATGGCTTCGCTCTCGCTGCAAGTTCCCTCTTTCACGGTTGCCGCCACCTGATACACGTAGTGGATGTTTCCCTTGCGCCGCGCGTCAAGCGATTGCTTATAGATCCAAAAATCCGCCGCCAAAACGCAATGCAGCCGCACAATTTCTTGTGCGGCGCAAAGAACTTCTTCTTCTGTATGCCGAATCGGCATGTTAATCGGCCCCATCAGTATCTGCATACTTCATCACCATTTCATTTTGTTTCCGTTTTACTTTCCGTCCCGATGCAGCGTCAGCTCCGCCTCGGAGATGTCACGCAGAATCTTCACGCCATCGGGAACAATCAATTTCACCTTGACCTTATCATTGTCCGTAAACTTTTCAATCGGGATCGGCTCGGTCTGAATCACGGAAATCTTTGCCGTCAGCTTATCGTCTCCGTAAATCTGGACTTCTTCCGGATCCAGAGTGTAGCTGAGATCTTCCATAAAGCGTGCCCGCTCGTCGGCGTCTGCCGCAGAAAACTGCGGTGCGATCTTCACCCTGCGCAGCTTGACCACCGCACAGTGCACCTCGCTCTCCTTTACGTCCTGATGTACGCGGTTCATCAGCGCGTCCATCGCCAAAAGCTCTTTATCGTCCATGCCGTAAAACCGAATCGGCAAAACATTGTCGATATCCACGTCCGCGCCGGCATAGTCCAGGGTCACCCCGGCCTTTACAATCTTGCCGATGACCGATTCCGGCCCGGAGATGGTGACAGAATCCGGCTCCGCCACAATCGGCCCTGCCATGTAATCCTCGGCCAAAGACCCGGTGGTCTTAACCTCCAGGCCAAGCTCCTTTTTCACCAGCTTTTCCGTCTTTACGTCTACGGTATAGTGGCTCTGATTGGAGATCCCGACATTTTCAAACGGGACAACCACCTCAACCGGGATGGTCGTCTGTCCAACCTCGCTGATGCCGGACACGTCCGCCTTGGCGATGATGGTTTTCATATCGTATCGGCCCATCTTTTTACGGCTGCCTTTCAGCTTGATACTGATAGAGGTCGCCGACTCGTTCACCACGCTGATTCCGTTTTCGTTTAATTGTTCCTCACCGACAAACTGAATCGGAAGATCGCGCACGCTGACCTCGACTGCCGGGTCCAAAACCAGAATGATGTATGCCCAGATCAGCACGGCAACAATCACCGAGATCACCTTTAGCGCATTATCGTTGGCAAATATCTTTTTCACGATTTTTTGCCCCCCTTCACAAAACTGCGCAAATCAAACCTTCCGTCGGGGCTATCCTTTGTCAAAACGGCTGTGTTTAAAAGCTGCACAATCCGCTCGCGCAGGGACTCCTCACCGAACCCGGTATTTAAACTGCCGCGGTACGCAACCGAAATATTGCCGGTCTCCTCCGAGACAATCACCACAACGGCGTCCGACTCCTCTGAGATTCCAAGCCCTGCCCGGTGCCTGGTTCCCAGCTCCTGGCTGATATTGGGGTTTTGAGAGAGCGGCAGCACACAGGCCGCCATCTCCACTTTGTTATCCCGAATCACGACCGCGCCGTCATGCAGCGGCGTATTCGGCACAAAAATATTCTCAATCAGTTCGCTGGTCGTCTCGGCGTGAACCCGGATCCCGGAGCTGATTAACGGTTCAATATTATCCTCGTTTTCAATCACGATCAGGGCGCCCGTCCGGCTGTTTGCCATGGCCTGTGCGCCGCGCGCAATCTCGCGGATGGTCTGCAGCGCCGCCGCGTCAAATTCACCTTTGGAGTTAAACCACTTGCTCATGGTACTTCTTCCCATATGCTCCAGCACACGGCGCAGCTCCGGCTGAAAGACGATAAGCAGCGCGATCAGGCCAAGCTGCAGCACGTTGCTTAAAATATAGTACAGGGTGTTCAGCCGAAAAAAGAAGCTCGCCTGGGTCACGATCACCAAAAGGACAACACCCTTTAAAAGCTGCATCGTCCTGGTATCGCGGATAAACTTAAGCGCCTTATAGACCAGATACGAAACCGCCAGAATATCGATCAGATCGGTAAACCGAAGCAATGCGATCTGATTCATCGCCGTATGATAAAAATTCTGCCACCACATTGTTTCGATCCCCTCTTTTCTGTAATTTTTGATTATATGATTTTAATATGCTTTGCCCCAGTAAACCATCTTGGTTGCAGGCTTGCCGCAGCAGATACAGGTATCACTGATGGCCTCCTGCTCAAAGGGAATACAACGGGACGTTGCCGTGGTATCTTCTTTAATCTTTAATTCGCATGCCTCATCGCCGCACCACATTGCCTTGACAAAGCCGCCCTTTTCCTCCACAATGTTCTTAAATTCTTCATAGGTCACGGCCGAGCTCGTCTTTTCTTCGCGGTTTTTCTTGGCTGCCTCTAACATCTGTGCCTGGATCTCCTCCAGCATGGCGGCAAGCTCCGTCTCGATATCATCGAGCGAGACAAACCGCTTGCTGCGGTCAACGCGGCTGACCAATACGGCCTGGTTCTTTTCAATATCTTTCGGCCCCAGCTCAATACGAACCGGCACGCCGCGCATCTCATATTCGCTGAACTTCCAGCCTGGCGATTTTTCGCTGCTGTCAAGCTTTACACGAAAACGGTCGCAGAGGCGGTCATACAGTGCGCCAGCCGCGTCCAAAACACCCTCTTTATGCTGCGCAACCGGCACAATCACTGCCTGAATCGGCGCGATTCTCGGCGGCAGCTTCAATCCGGCATCATCGCCGTGCACCATGATGATGGCGCCGATGATTCTGGTCGACATTCCCCAGGAGGTCTGGTGAACGTATTCCATCTCATTATTTTCACTCAGGTACTGGATTCCAAAGGCTCTTGCAAAGCCGTCCCCAAAGTTGTGGCTGGTGCCGGACTGCAGCGCCTTGCCGTCATGCATCATACTCTCAATGGTATAGGTCTCCCTGGCACCGGCAAACTTTTCCTTTTCGGTCTTTTGACCCTTGATCACCGGAATCGCGAGCACTTCCTCGCAAAAATCGGCATAGACATTCAGCATTTGGATGGTGCGTGCCTTTGCTTCCTCTTCGGTGGCGTGAGCGGTGTGTCCCTCCTGCCACAAAAATTCCGCACTGCGGAGAAACGGACGGGTTGTCTTTTCCCAGCGCACCACACTGCACCACTGGTTATAAAGCCGGGGCAGATCCCGGTAAGAACGGATCGTACCGGCATAATGCTCACAAAACAGGGTCTCGGAGGTCGGGCGGACGCAAAGCCGCTCCTGCAATTTTTCATTGCCGCCATGGGTAACCCACGCCACCTCCGGCGCAAAGCCTTCCACGTGATCCTTTTCTCTCTGCAAAAGGCTCTCCGGGATGAACATCGGCATATAAACGTTCTCCACGCCGGTCTTTTTAAACCGTGCGTCTAAGTTTTTTTGAATGTTCTCCCAAATAGCATATCCGTAAGGCTGAATCACCATACATCCGCGCACGCCGGAATAATCGCAAAGCTGCGCTTTTTTAATAATATCGGTATACCACTGCGCAAAATCCTCGCCCATGGGGGTAATTTCTTCTACCATTTTTTTATCTTGTGCCAAGTTACTCATTCCTTCCCAAATCTACCGAAGGTGCATTTAAAATCTATATTTTAAAACCTTCACAAATATTCCATTATAGTATAAAGGAATTTCAACAAGGTGTCAAGGCTTGCCGGCATTTTTTTCGGCGGCATATTCAATTTTTTGTGACAGAAAAATCGGCGGCAGACTATTTTTCGCTGCGGCTGACGCGGTCTGATTTTTTTCTTTACATGCGTACACCTGTCTGTTATAATGGAAATACAAACCAATCCATTGTATAAGGAGGTATCATCCATGAAAAAGATCGTTGTTTTATTCGGTATGATCGCGGTTCTGCTTTGCATGTCGGTTTCGGTATTTGCAGGGGATGTGCCGGAAGGATTGCTGCACGAAGATACCGCAAAGGTTTTTCTCGGCACGGTCGCGCGCTATACCACGAGGGATCTTCCGTCCGCTCCATACAAAGAGATCGATTCCTTAGAAGTGATACCGACCGAAAAGATCAAAGGCGATATTGAAATCGGCGTAAAACAGACATACGCCAAATGCCATTCTTTATTGGAACTCAGCTCCGACACCGAGTATTTATTCGGCTGGTTTGACGATGACAATTTTTACATCTATGAAATAGAATCCAGAGAGGGCAATCAATTCAAGCTGGTTGATTCCGAAAAATACGACATGACAAAACGGCTTGAGGACGATTTAAACGACGGCTCCTTTGAAAGCGCGGAACAGGCGCGAATTGCTTTCAAAAAATATAAAAATGCAACCGTGATGGCCGATTTATGGATTTTCACCCGTGAGGAAACAGAAAAAATCGAGGTTGCCTATGCAGCAGAGAACGATGCGGCCGCTTGGCTTGTGGATAAAGATCAATTTTTTGATCTGGCAGAAAAAATCAAGCTCAATCCCGTCAACAGAATGGATCAAATCGACAGCAGCGACGGCGTCTTTATCATAGCATATGATAAGGATGGAAGAAAACACAGCGTATGGCTGGATCAAAAGGCGAGACTTGGCAGCACGGAATACGAATTTTCTTCCGCCGTGACAACACAGTATGATATTTCCGATGCCGACTATGGGAAGCTGCACGATTTTATGCCGTCGGAGGCGGCAGCACATATTCCGATTGAAAAGAAAGGCATCCATGCTTTATACATCGTTGGAATCGGCCTGGCTTTTGCGGTTTTCGTCATTATTGTCATCTGTTTGGTAAAAAGAAAAAGAAAATTGCGATAATCGGGATCACCAACCCCGAATTGCAATGTTTTTATCGGTCTTGCTTTTTCGGTCAAAGTATGATACAATGCTATGACAAAAAGCAGTCAGCGAAGGAGATTTTGTCATGCACGATTTTTTTATGGGCGCACATCTGGCATTTCGGGCGATTTACACCTTGCTCCTCTATGCCGCATCTGCCATCAGTCTGTACCAAATTGCAAAAAACAACAGCGTACCCAATCCATGGATCGCCTTTATCCCGATTCTGCAATATTACATCATTGGTTCTTTGTGTGAGGAATATATGATCCGCAATTACCGCATTCCGCATCTGGAATGGGTCATGGTTCTTTTGGAGCTTTTGCAGATGCTCCTTGGCATGGTCGGCGGATTCTTCCTGGTACCGCTGCGGATTTTGGTAAACCTGCTCCTGGTTTTGTTTTTGCATAAGTTTTTCTATCTGTTTACCCCGTCCCGTGCCTCGATTTACGCGGTGTTGTCTTTGTTTGGCAGACTGCCGCTGGTCGTACTGCTGTTTTTCATGAAAGACAAACCGCTGGTTATGTCGGGCGGCGCATATCCCTATCCCTTTTCGCGCCGCTGAGTAAAACGCACATCGTAGTTTAAGCTTTAGACAAGAAGAAAAGCCGCCGTAATACTGACGTATACGGCGGTTTTTTGACGAAGTATAAACTTAAAGTACGGCTTCAAAACCAATGTTTCCTTATCCGGTGGTGGCTAAAGCAAGCCCTATTTTATTTTCTCCTCTGCATATGCCTTTGTCAAAATACTTTCCGCGCTGCGGCGGTTTGAGCGCAGATAGCGGTACATGTTTTTCAGGCAGTCATCATCACCGCGCACAATGTGGTTGAGCCGCTCCTCACAGGACAGAGTGGCTAAAAAGCCCATCCTCTTTAACACCTCATAAGAATCCTCGCTGATTCCGCCGAACGGATAGGTGAACGTGGTCGGCGTATACCCGGTGTTTTCCCGCATTTTTTCCTGAAAAATCAGAAGATCGCTCTCCAGCATCGCCCCATAGGCAGCCTTGGATTCGCCCTTTTTCTTTTTCGCGCCGGTACGGCCGTTGGTATTGTGGTGCAGATCGTAGCTGTGATTTTGAAACTCTACAAGCCCCGACTGCATCATCTCGCGGATATTATCCCAGGTGATATGCGCATAGGCCGGGTTTTGATCCGCATTTTGACTGTACAGGTCGGAATACTTTCCGATCGGTGAAATCACCGCCTTCATATGATATTTTTGAAGAAGCGGATACGCATAGCAGTAATTATTATAATATCCATCGTCAAAGGTCAGAATAATCGGTTTTTCCGGCAGCGGCTGCTCCTCTTTGACATAGCGGATCACCTCGTCCACCGTCACCGTTTGATATCCGGCTTTTTGCAGATAGGAAAGATCCTCTTCCAGCATAGCTTTTGAAATCACAAACTGTCCGATTTTCGAGGGATCCTCCGTCACACCGTGATACATCAAAATCGGTAGGGTGACGGATTGCTCTCCCGTCTCCGCAGTGACTGCCACCGCCTCCTGCCGCACCACATAAAAATGAACGCAGCTACACAGCACCAGCAAAATAAAAAGATATAATAGCACGGTTCTTAATCGAATAACAAAAATGAAATCACCCCCTGCACTATCTATATGAGCGCAGGGGGTCTGATATGATATTGCTTTATAAGGAGCCGTCCGATTCTGTCCGGCATAGCGGATAGGTCAAAAGCGGCGAAAGACCGCCCAAACTGTCCCAAAGCATAAAACGCACAGCATCCTCTTCTTCTGCCGCACAGGAGAGCACCACTTCCTCCTGCGGTGCGGCGGCAAACGGCTCTGCCCGAAAAGAAATCAACTGCGGCGCATCGCCGGTGCGATAAGCCGCAGCCACTGCGATTCCCTCTTTTTTCACGTCCGCACTGTTCCATACCCGACACTGTGCCGCTCCGTTCTCAGTCTTTGTGCGCGAAAACACCAGAAATCCCTGCCGCCGAAAGACCTCGTCCGCCATTTTCTTCATATTGATGATGCCATACCCGGTTTTTTTGTCCCAGCCGTCCTCTTCGGCGTCCGTTGCCGTCTCCCGGATAAGCGCCAAATAATCCGCCGGCGAGAGCGTATCCTCGATACCGCGCAGCACCGCCGCCGCACCGGTCACCTGCGGACACGCAAACGAGGTTCCCGTTTGCCTTTTCCAGGTATTCTTCAGCGTTGCCGCATAAATGCTGACTCCGGGCGCCGCCGCCTTTACGCCATCGTTGGCAACCGAACCGCTGTAATAGCTGCCGTCTCGGTTCACCGACCCGACCGAAATCACGCCGTCATAAGAGGCCGGATAACGCAGCGCGTCTCCGTTTCCGTCGCTGTGATTTCCCGATGCCGCAACCAGAATCACATTTTGGCTGAGCGCGTACTTAACCGCGTTTCGCAAAAGCTCCACATCCTTCGGCGTGCCGAGGCTGAGGTTGATCACGTCACATTGATAGTCGTCCACGGCGGCATAGATGGCAAGCGCAATCGACGCCGCATTGCTGCTTGTATCATACACGCGCAGCGACACCAAATCCGCACTGCTGATCCCTGCCATGCCGCGGCCGTCATTGGTTCCGGCCGCAATGATCGAGGCTACCGCCGTCCCGTGGCCTACTGTATCCGTCACATCGGTCGGATTTTCAACCTCTCCCGTTTCGCTGCTGACGCAAAGGTTTTCTTCCGCGATGACGCGCCCCTTTAGATCCGGGTGCGCCGCGTCCACGCCGGAGTCGATCACGGCAACGCGCGTTCCCTTGCCCTCGGCGTTCCAGTACCAGCTTTCCTTCATGCCGATCATGTCAAGATTCCATTGATTCAAAAGTCCCGGATCATTCGGGACAACCTCCGGCTCCTCATAGAGAAAAGCCGGGGCGTTTTCTTCCACCCGTATCACATCGGGAAGCGTTTGAACCGCAGCAAGCTCCGACTCTTTACAAATATATATCCCCTGCCTTGGCATCAGCGGAACCAGCCCCGTATTCTCGGCGCTGAGCGAGACCGCCGCATCGCCTGACCGATAAACCAGATATTGCGTCTCTTCGGCGGCCAAAGCCTCTATGCCGAACATAACCGTAAACGCCGCAAAAAAGATCAAAAAAAGCCGACCCGCTCTGCCCATTTTCTATCACCGTCTTTCCTCTTTCCCTCAGTTTACCATAGGCAAAACCAAATTGCAAGGTTAATATTTTATGGTATTTTCGTCCATTATTTAATATTGACCTCTCCTCTCATTGTGGTACACTGGTATTATGAATCAGTATGTTATCTAGGAGGAGGAAACAATATGGCTGAATTACGTTATAATCCGCTGACCAAGGACTGGGTTATGATTGCGTCACACCGTCAAAACCGTCCGCAGATGCCCAAGGACTGGTGTCCGTTTTGTCCCGGCTCCGGCAAGGTTCCGGATCATTTTACCGTTTATGAATACGACAACGACTTTCCGGCATTGTCCCAAAATCCGCCGGTTCCGGACGATGTTGCAACAGAGCTTTATCAAACCAAAGAGGCCTATGGCAAGTGTGAGGTTATCCTCTACTCGCCCAACCACACCATCACCCTGCCGGAGCTGAGCGTCAGCCACATCCGGGAACTGGTTGATCTTTGGACGGCGCGGTTTTGCGCACTGAAACAGGACGAAAAAATCAAGTACATCTTTATCTTTGAAAACCGCGGCGATGTGGTCGGCGTAACCATGCCGCATCCGCACGGTCAGATCTACGCATACAGCTACGTACCGAAAAAGCTGGAGGTTGAGCTGGCGTCGAGCAAAGAATATTACGAAGAAAAGAATCAATGTCTCTTCTGCGACATCTTAAAAAATGAGAAAGAGGCAAAGAGCCGTATCATCTTTGAAAATGAGGATTTTATCACCTTTTTACCGTTCTTTACCGACTATCCCTACGGCGTTTATATCGCCGCAAAGGATCATGTCCAGAGTCTGGATCAGTTCAGCGACCGTCAAAAGGACAACCTGGCAAAGATTTTAAAGGAGACCGCCGGCACGCTCGACAGCCTGTTTGACTATCCCTTCCCGTACATGATGTGCATGCACCAGGGGCCGGTAAACGGCGAGGACTCTAGCGACTACTTCCATTTTCACATTGAATTTTTCCCGCCGATGCGCTCTGCGGAAAAACAAAAGTTTAACGCCTCCAGCGAGACCGGCGCATGGGCTGCCTGCAACCCCACCGCCCCGGAAGAAAAGGCGGAAGAATTGCGCAAGGCGCATAAAAAATTTTTAGAGAAAGTAAACAGTGCCAAATAAACAGGAGGATCACTTATGACCATACAGGAATTAAAACAGGAATTTATCAAAACCTTTGGCGGCAGTGAGGACGGACTTCAGGTTTTTGCCTCGCCCGGCCGCGTCAATTTAATCGGTGAACACACCGACTATAACGGCGGCTTTGTCTTTCCGGCGGCGCTCACTTTCTGCACCACCGTGGTTGCCAGACGGCGCGATGACGACGTCATTCGGATGAAGGCCACCGATCTTCCCGATTTGGTAGAGGGTACGCTCTCAACCATGGAAAATTTCCGGGATTTGCACTGGGGCAACTACCAGTTCGGCGTTTTTTTAGAGCTTGAAAAGGCCGGCTATCATATTGTCGGCGCCGACATGCTCTTTCATGATACCACACCGCATGGCGCCGGGCTTTCATCCTCGGCCGCGATTGAGGTTTCCAGCGCCATCGCGATGGCTACGCTGGGCGGCGCAACCGAGATCGACAGCATTGAAATGGCAAAAATCAGCCAGATGGCAGAACACAACTATGTTGGCGTCAAGTGCGGCATCATGGATCAGTTTGCCTCCGCGATGGGGCAAAAAGATCACGCCATCTTTTTGGACTGCAAAACACTGGAATATCAGCTGGTTCCGATTCAACTCAGCGGCTACAAGCTGATTTTATCCAACACAAACAAAAAACATTCTCTCGGTGCGTCAAAATACAACGAACGCCGCAGCGAATGCGATGAAGGTCTGCGCATTTTGCAGCAAAAGCTTCCGCATGCCACCTGTCTCGGTGACATCACGCCGGAGGAATATTATACTGTAAAGGACGCAATCAAGGACGAAACGGTGGAGCGCCGCGTACGCCACGTCATTGAAGAGGACGCCCGTGTGAAAGAGTCGATTCGTGTGCTGACCGCCGGGGATCTTGCGGCCTTTGGCAAGCTCATGACCGCCTCGCACAACTCGCTGCGCGATCTCTATGAAGTGACCTGTCCAGAGCTGGATCTTCTGGCTGCCGAGGCGCTCAAGATTGACGGCGTTTTAGGCTCCCGTATGACCGGCGCCGGCTTTGGCGGCTGCACCGTCAGCCTGGTAAAGGACGAGAGCGTTGACACCTTTATCGAAACCATCGGCAAAATCTACAAGCAGGAGATCGGCTATGATGCCTCCTTCTATATCACAGAAATCGGAGACGGCGGCAGAAGAATTGACGCCTGAGCATCTGAAAAAGACATTGGTTTGACTATCAAAGGGGTATCGCTCGGATTTTAATGACGTGAGACGAACTTTCCCTCTTTGGGCAGCCCGGCGCACCCCGAAACGTATCGTTTTGGGGTGCGCATTTTTGTTGCATACGGCAGATATTGCTTCGTTTTTGCCCATCAAACTGCGCATCCTTTCCGACTTTTTCGCCGCTTTTTGTCAATCCATACGAAATATTGCCGATTTCCCTTGTTTTTTTCCTTTTCCTCTTTACAAATGCCATTTTTTATTATAAACTATATAAGTTAATATTTTTTGTAACAATGAAAAACAACACCGTTTTTTAGAATGAAAAGTCAAGATGAAATGGAGGTTCTCTTTTATGTATCATAAAGTATCAACCGATCTTTCCTCTGTGGAGCGCGAGAAAGCCATCACCGCATTCTGGAAGGAAAATGATATCTTTCAAAAGAGTATGAAAAACCGGGAAGGACAGGAAAATTTCACCTTTTTTGACGGTCCCCCTACCGCGAACGGAAAGCCGCATATCGGTCACGTTCTGACCCGTGCGGTCAAGGATCTGATTCCGCGTTACCGCACCATGAAGGGCTATCACGTTCTTCGCAAGGCCGGCTGGGACACCCACGGACTTCCGGTTGAGTTAGAGGTTGAAAAGCAGCTTGGCATCAGCGGTAAGCCGCAGATCGAAAAGTACGGGATTGAGGACTTTATCAAAAAGTGTAAGGACAGCGTTTTCACCTATCAGAGCGAATGGGAGGAAATGAGTGACCGCGTCGGCTTTTGGGCGGACATGAACGATCCCTATGTCACCTACCACAACGATTATATTGAATCCGTCTGGTGGGCGCTGCGCCAGATCTGGGACAAGGGTCTCCTGTATAAGGGTCACAAGATTATGCCCTACTGTCCTCGCTGCGGCACCTCGCTTTCCAGCCACGAGGTCGCACAGGGCTATAAGGACGTAAAAGAGAATTCTCTGATTGTCAAATTTAAGATTCCGAATCAGGAAAACGCGTATATCCTGGCATGGACGACGACGCCCTGGACGCTGCCCTCTAACGTTGCGCTCTGCGTCAACCCCGGCGAGACCTATGTAAAGGTACAAACCGAAGACGGCAGCACCTATATCCTGGCAAAAGCGCTTGTAAAGAGCGTCTTTGGCGACACCGAGGTGCAGGAGATCGAAACCTATCGCGGCACCGACCTCTGCGGCATGGAGTATGAACCGCTCTACACCTTTATCAAGCCGGACGGCAAGGCCTACTATATCATCGCCGACAACTATGTTACCATGGATGACGGTACCGGTATCGTCCACATCGCGCCGGCCTTTGGTGAGGACGACTCCAGAGTCTGCAAAGAAAACGGTCTGCCCTTTATCTGCCACGTCAACACCCAGGGTAAATTTGTTCCCGAAACCGGGGAATGGAGCGGCCTTTTTGTCAAGGACACCGATAAGCTGGTGATCCGCGACTTAAAAGAGCGCAATCAGTGCTTTGCCGTGATCCCCTTTGAGCATAGCTATCCGTTCTGCTGGCGCTGTGACACGCCGCTGCTGTACTATGCATGCGACACCTGGTTTATCAAGATGACCGCCGTACGCGATCAGCTTTTAAAGAATAACGAAACCGTAAACTGGCTGCCCGATAATATCAAGCACGGCCGTTTCGGCAACTTTTTGGAAAATATCATCGACTGGGGTCTGTCCCGCTCCCGTTATTGGGGAACGCCGCTTCCGATCTGGGAATGCAGCTGCGGACACCGCCACGTGATCGGCTCGATTCAGGAACTGAAAGAGATGGGCATCAACTGCCCGGAGGATATCGAGCTTCACAAGCCCTATGTCGATCAGGTCAAGCTGCGCTGCCCGGAATGCGGCGGCGAAATGACCCGTGTTTCGGAGGTGATCGACTGCTGGTTTGACTCCGGCTCGATGCCGTTTGCACAGTGGCACTATCCGTTTGAAAATAAAGAAAAGTTTGAAGAAAACTTCCCGGCAAACTTTATCAGTGAGGCCGTCGATCAGACGCGCGGATGGTTCTATACCTTAATGGCGATTTCCACCCTGCTCTTTGACAAGGCGCCTTATAAAAACGTCATCGTCTTAGGCCATGTCCAGGACGACAAGGGCGTCAAGATGAGCAAGCACAAGGGCAACGTGATTTTGCCGATGGACATTTTAAACGCACAGGGCAGTGACGCCGTGCGCTGGTATTTCTACTCCAACTCAGCGCCCTGGCTGCCGAACCGCTTCTCCGCAAAAAACGTGTCCGAATCCCAGCGCAAGTTCCTCGGCACACTCTGGAACACCTACGCATTCTATGTTTTATATGCAGAAATCGATCAGTTTGACCCGACCAAGTACCGTCTTGAAGATTGCAAGCTGACCGTCATGGATCGCTGGATTTTGTCAAAGCTCAACCACGTGATTGACGATGTGGACAAAAACCTCGGCAGCTATCACATCACCGAGGCGACCCGTGCGATTACCGAATTTACCGATGAGCTGAGCAACTGGTACGTGCGCCGCTGCCGCGGCCGTTACTGGGGCAGCGCGCTGAGCGAGGATAAGATCGCCGCTTACATGACGCTTTATACCACGCTGGTGACCTTCTCCAAGGTTTGCGCACCCTTTATCCCCTTCATGACGGAGGAGATTTATCAGAACCTGGTACTCTCGGTTGACACATCCGCCCCGGAGAGCGTACACCTTTGTGACTTCCCCAAGGCACAGGCAGCCTTTGATAACCCCGAAATCGAGCAGGAGATGGACGCAATCCGCAAGATCGTGATGCTGGGGCGCGCCTGCCGGAACGAGGCCAATATCAAAAACCGTCAGCCGCTTTCTAAGCTGTATATCCAGACGGAAAACAAGGTCAATGCCGCCTATAACGATATTATCTTAGAGGAATTAAATATCAAAGAGGTTGCCTTTACCGACCAGGCAAGCGACTTTATCACCTATCACTTTAAGCCGCAGATGCGCACCGTAGGACCGAAGTACGGCAAGCTGATGCGTCCCATCTTTGACGAGATTGCAAAGATGGACGGCGCGGCCGTGATGGATCGGTTAAACAGCGGCGAGCCGCTGACCCTCACGGTGGACGGCACCGAGGTTTCGATCGGCAAGGAGGACGTCCTGATCGAGACGCTGCAAAAGGACGGCTTTGTTTCGATGAGCGATCAGGGCTTTACGGTTGTTCTTGACACCAACCTGACCGACGCGCTGATTGCCGAGGGCTTTGAACGTGAATTTATCAGCAAGGTACAGACCATGCGCAAGGACAGCGGCTTTGAAGTCACCGATCACATTCACGTTTGCTACTCCGGCAGCGACAAGCTGAAGGCGGTCATCGCTGATTTTGAAGAAGAAATCAAGGCGCAGCTGCTGGCTGAAACGATTGTGGAACAGAAAGCAGAATCCGCAAAAGAATGGAACATTAACGGCGAGAAAGTTTCCATTTCCATTACCAAAGCCTAATAAACGAACCGGGAACGCTGGATGCGTTCCCAGGAGCGTGTCGATAAAACTATTTCGCGAAAAATTTCATTTTGATTATATCGCCGTCCCCTGTTCCGCCATTGCCCACCGCGGCGGCGCAGAAATGAAATTTTTCGCCGATTTCACGCCGTTTTCGGCAAGATATTGCGACATTGCCGAACGGGCGCGGCGGCGGATTTATGGGCGGAGGGCAATTGATTCAAAGCAATATCTTGCTGAAAACTGGCTTTTTCAACAGTCTGTGCGGTGTACTTCTGTACACCGCATTTTTTATTTGATTTTTTCAGCGCGACCGCATCGGCGTATAATCCCGATGCTCCGCAATCGCCTTATAGGCAGGCCGGATAATCTTTCCGGCATTGGCCAGCTCCTCAATCCGATGCGCACTCCATCCGGCAATTCTTGCAATTGCAAAAATAGGGGTAAACAATTCCTCCGGCAGACCCAGCATCCGATAGACAAAGCCGCTGTAAAAGTCCACATTGGCACTGACGCCCTTATATATCTTCCGTTTTTCGCAAATCACTTCCGGCCCGATTTTTTCAATCTTTTCGTACAGGGCGTATTCCTTGCTATATCCTTTGGCCTCCGATAATTCCTTGACAAACCGCTTAAAAATGTCGGCGCGCGGATCGGACAGCGAATATACGGCGTGTCCCATTCCGTAAATCAATCCGGCATGGTCAAAGACCTCGCCTTCCAGCATCCGCTTTAAATAGCTGCGGATTTCGTCCTCGTCCGTCCAGTCGCTGATATTTTCTTTTAAATGGTCAAACATCTCAACCACCTTAATGTTGGCGCCGCCGTGCCGCGGCCCCTTGAGCGACCCCAGCGAGGACGCAATCACCGAGTAGGTGTCCGTCCCGGAGGACGTCACCACGTGCGTGGTAAAGGTCGAGTTATTACCGCCGCCGTGCTCTGCCTGCAATACCAGCGCCAAATCCAAAATTCTGGCCTCCAGCTGCGTGTACTCCCCGTCCGGACGGAGCAGATGCAAAATATTCTCTGCGGTTGAAAGCGCCGGATTGGGCTTGTGGATAAACAGGCTCTTGCCCCGGTGATAGTGCGAATACGCCTGGTAGCCGTAAACCGATAACACCGGAAACAGTGCAATCAGTTCCAGACACTGCCGCAGCACGTTGGGGATCGAAATATCATTGGCGCGCTCATCGTACGAATACAGCGTCAGCACCGATCTTGACAGGGTGTTCATCATATCCGGGCTTGGCGCCTTTAAAATAATGTCGGTCACAAAATTAACCGGCAGCGTCCGGTATCTGCCTAAAATCCGGGTGAAATCGGCCAGCTGCTTTTGCTCCGGCAGTTCGCCGAACAGAAGCAGATAAACCGTCTCCTCAAATCCGTAGCGGTCATCCTCCAAAAAGCCGCGTACCAGCTGCCTGACATCATAGCCGCGGTAATAAAGCCTGCCCTCACAGGGAACCTCCTTGCCGTCCACCATCTTGGTGGCGCAAATCTCCGATATCTCGGTCAGGCCGGTCAGCACGCCCTTTCCCTGCAAGTCCCGAAGCCCTCGTTTTACGTCATACTTTGTATAAAGCGCCGGGTCAATCTTATCGTTTCTCATACAGAGCGCCGCCAGTGCGCGCACCTCTTCCGGCAAAACTGCCATCTTACTGTTTTTCATCGCTTCGCCTCCTGACTCTTTTCTGTTGCATGGTATTATCCTTCTAACTCTATTCTACCATATATTAGAAATAAAAACAAGAAACTTTTTGTAAATTTAATAAAATATTTACACTCTTAAAGAAATTTGTCGGATAACTGCCGGCGCGGTTGTAATTTGACTTTTTTTCAAAAAAAGGGTAGAATAGCAAAAGAAAATGCCCAAATCCGCCGAAAAAACGAATTGGACATTTAATCGCTGATATTGGGCTGCCCGAAAGGCCAACATGCAAAAAGATGACGTTTTTCAATGACGGGGCATATCGGGTTCGGCTGCCGTGTGCCCAGTCAAAATATTCCGAAATAACGCCGATTTAGGCGGGCTTAGATTGCTAACATCGGATTTGGCATAAGAGACTATGAAACGAGGTGATAGGCGATGCCTTGCATCATTTACCGGCTGAGCGGTCTTTACTGCGGCGGCTGCGGCGCAACCAGAATGCTGCTTTCTCTGATTCGCGGCGATATCACCGGTGCATACACGCAAAACCGTGCGCTTTTTTTGCTGCTGCCCGTCTGGCTGACAGCCTTTTTGGTTCTGCTTTTGTGCCGGCCGTGCCGCCGCCATGGACGAAATGTGCTTTTCTGTCTTTTCCTCGTCTCGATCGCCATCCTCTTCCTCTTTGGCATCCTGCGGAACCTGCCGTCCTTTTCGTCCTGGCAGCCGTTTTAGAGCGTTTATTTGGATTCGGACGGAATCATACTGTGAAACTTGATCAGCATGGAAAGCGCCTCTTCACCTGTCAGCGCCGCCTGCGGGGCAAATGCGCCGTCCCGATCCTCCAGGATGCCCGGCACCTTGAGACGGTAAACCGAGGACACCGCCCACGGAGAAATTTCACTGTTATCGGCATAGGACATATCCACCCTAACCATTGGCAGCTCTAATCCGACATAGTCCGCGCAGCGAACCAAAATTACCGCCGCCTCTTCCCGGCTGAGTTTTTCGTCCGGCGCAAAAATGCGTTCTGCCTTGCCGCTGATGATGCCGACAAACTGCAGCGCATTAACCTTGGGGTTATCGGTATCGTCAAAGGGGCTGCGTGCCAGCTTTGCCATCGGCAGTTCCTTTGCTTTGTTTACCATATTGTAAATCAGATTACAAAACTGTTCCCGCGTGATGGCCTCACTCCAGTTTCCCTCTTGGTTCTCTAAAATTCCGATTGACATTGCCTCTGCAATGCAATCCCGGCTGACGGTTTCGGCTGCATCTTGTGCCGTTGCAGCCCGGTATTCTGCGGCGCTGACCGGCAGCGCCGCACATACACATGCAGCGGCCAGAACCGCCGCCGTTCTTTTCAGCATGGTTTGATCGGTTGTTTTTTTCATGGTTATCTTCCTTTCTGATTGACGGTTTATCCGGATTACCTATCTGTATGACGCACCCTCCATGAAAAAAGTTCCAATTCTTTTATATGATTTGTATATAAAAAAGAGCCGCGGCGCGGCTCTTTTTATTCTTCTGTTTTTTTCGCGTTCTCTGCGGTTGTATTTTTGGCCTCAGCGGCGGCTGCGGCTTCTGCCTGCTCCTTTTCCCACTGTTCCATGCTCTTTGGCATAAAGACCGTGTTTACCAGTTCTTCCGTTCCCTTGGGGTCATAGAGATACCACCACAGCTGATCGGATTCCACATACTTCGCCTCACCGGGGAGACGGTAAGCCTCCATCTGGCTGATATCGATATTCTGCAGCGCATCGATATGCGCCAGCAAATCCTCAAGACTGTAATTGGTACGCACATTCTGGGTCAGTACGTCAAAAAGCGTTGTAATTTTGCTGAAATACTGCGGCTTTGCCTTTTGCGCAAACAACGCCTTTAAAAACCGCTGCTGCCAATAGATACGCCCCTCATCGCCCATGATATATTCACCGGGCGCCGAATCGTCGTTGTTATGCCGAAATCGAACAAAATCGTGTGCAGCCTGACCGTCCAGGTGCTGCTGCCCCTTCTTTAAATGAATGTGCAGATTCTGCGCCGGATCATCATAATCCATATCATAGGGAACGTTAAACTCCACGCCGTCCAGCGCGTCAATAATCTGTTTAAACCCGTCAAAATCAATCGTCACAAAATAATGAACCGGCAGCCCGGAAAGCTCCTTCACACGGCGAATCAGCTCTTCCTCCGGCTCGGTGTCCTTATTATTCTTCACATTTTGCAAGCCAACGCCGACGGCAGCATTTAACTTTTGACGGTAGCCGTTCATCACCACCTGGGTATCACGGGGAAACGATAAAATATTAAGCCGGTTGGAATAGCCGTCATACGACAACAGCATAATCGTATCGCTGCGCGTCCGATCCTCATCAATACCGATCAGCAGAACATTCATCAAGCCGACCTGTTCTTCTTTATCCAGCGTCCCGATCGTAACCTGCTCACCCAGCGGCAGACTGGAGACCGTCCTGGCCGCCAAAACGCCCAGCATGGTAAAACCAATCACAAAAATGCCGATCAGTACCAATGTCATCCCTTTTGCAAACCTGGTCATAACGTTCCGCCTTTCTGCGCGCATCGCATAATACTACATAATACAACAATTATAAACATAGAATGATTGTTTGTCAATTCTTCTTTGCAATTATTTATAAATTATTCACAACCGTACAAAAAGTATACCCTCAGGCGGATTCCTGCGCCGATACGGATTCTTTCACTTGACAACCGGGCAGCGGCGCATTATAGTAGGTTTAGGTGCATCGGATTGGATTGTAACGAAGATTGGCACAGGCCGTGCCGCGGCTTGCGATGCAGAAAGGCGTTAAAACACGCGGCCCTTTTGGCCGAAACGGAGGTTATTATGGAGATTGCAAAGATTGATACAAATTTTCAGTTAAAAAACTGCCGGGATCGAAAAGATCTGGCGTTTTATGACGCGGCCGATGCGCCGTTTCAAATTTACGGACTATATGGCAGCGCTAAGGAGGTCGGCTACCGCCGTATGCCGGAGGACGCGGCGGCCGCCGTCAACCCCGGTGTCAAAGAGCTGAGTGCCTTTACGGCCGGCGGCCGGCTGCGGTTTTCGACCGATTCTTCTTGCATTGCCATTTATGTTAAAGAACCCGGTTCCGGGCATATGGCACATATGCCGCTGCTTGGCAGCAGCGGTTTTGATCTTTATGAGGAAACCGATCAACAAAGCCGCTACTTGGGTTCGCTGATTCCCCCGGTAACCATGACGGACGGCTATGACGCAATCTGTGACCTTGGTACACGGCGTATGCGCGATATCACCCTTTACTTTCCGTTATACAACGGGGTGCAGCAGCTTTTGATTGGGCTGGAATCCGATGCTATGTTAAAGAAACCTATCCGCAGCTACGCACCGATAGCGCCCATTGTCTATTATGGGTCTTCGATTACCCAGGGCGGTTGCGCCTCCCGGCCGGGAAACGCCTATCAAAGCATGATTTTGCGAAGAAATCACATTGACTACATCAATCTGGGCTTTTCCGGCAGCGCCAAAGGGGAAATCGCAATGGCCGATTACATTGCCGCACTTTCTATGTCGGCACTGGTCTATGATTACGACCACAACGCGCCGGATGAAAGCCATCTAAGACAAACACATGAGGCATTTTTTCTGCGGTTTCGGAAAAAACAGCCGGATACGCCGGTTATTATGATATCAAAATCGGATTTTTGGCCGGGTCGGAAAGACGAAATGCGGCGAAGTATTATTCAAACGACCTATCAAAATGCCGTAGATCGCGGCGACCGCCATGTGTATATGATTGACGGCGAGACATTTTTCCCCGGCGAGCTGCGTGATTTATGCATGGTAGACGGGTGTCACCCCAACGATTTAGGGTTTTACCAAATGGCAAATCGAATAGAACGCGTATTGAATGAAGCATTATAGAATAAAAGAGCCTATCTTCATGATAGGCTCTTTTTTTTGCGTTCTTGATGGAATTGATTTATGCAGCGGTGCATTGATTTCCGGCACATTTCGGCTTATAAGCCGGATTTTGTAATTGCACTTAATGCGTCATTGATCGGACAAACACAAAAAAGAGAGACCCCGAAGGGTCTCTCTGAAATAGTCGTTACGACTTTTTCTTACTCACCAGTAGCTGCTGTAGCAGCAGTAAAGGAGTATCTGCCGAAGTCATAGTTCTTGTAAACTACGATGTCAGCCGGCTTATTGTTGTAGTATCTAGCAAATGCATAGTCCATCATGCCGTATGCCGGGGTGTTTACAGTACCGGTCAGATCGCCGCCGGTTACAGTACCAGCCTTGTTCAGATCATCATCAACTTCTGCATCGCCCAGACCGCCAACGCTCAGAGCCTTAGCATCTCTCAATTCCGGATCGTAAACGTATACGTTTGCAGAACCTTCCTTGATGGTCTCCAGAGTTTCGCCGTCAATTGCACCGTCTTCAACAAGCGCTAAGGTAGCATTGCCGTTGTTACCAATCTTGGTGATTGCACCAAAGTAGTAATCTTCGTCATTACCTGCAGCAGCAACCGTCGGGTTCAAGATAGCAGTTGCATTCTTTGCATATGCCTTCTCAGAATCACCACGGCTAAATACCAGAACCTTCTTAGCGTAGGTTACGGTATCACCGGATACGTTCAGCTTAAAGATATCACCGCGCTTAGCAAGTGCGATATCGTCTTCACCGGTCATATCAACCTTGGTGGTTGCGGACTGCAGTTCGCCGTTCATGTAGTAATCTACTACGTAAACTTCGTCTACGCCGTTAGCCATAGCCTTACCAACGCTGTCGATAACAGCAACGCTGGAAGATGCGGAGATAGCGCCGTCTCTGTTCAGAATAACAACAGCACCAGCTTCGTCATTGCTATCCGGGTCAACTGCAACGATATCATAAGTGTCTTCTACCAGAGCTGCACCGTTTACAACGGAGGAACGATCCTTATCAGCAGCAACTGTACCGCCGTAAGATACGTTTGCATCTTCGTTGGTGATATAGAATACATAGGTGTCTGCATTGATGGTAACGCCAGCGCCCTTGAAGATCATGGTCTCTTCGTCGTAGCTTGCATTTCTACCGTCAGCAGCAGTTGCGATATATGCCAAATCAGCATTGTCATCGCCCTTCGTACCCGGCAGAACAACCGTCTTAACATCGCCGGAGCTGTTACCAGCGTAGGTGATGATCTGGTTCTTCAGAGCAGCTGCAATATCGTCTGCCTGACTTGCATAGTTCTCCAGTTTAACCGTTACGGAATCACTGTTTCTTCTGTTGTTAGCATCCTTAGAACCGCCCAGAGCAAAGTACAGGGTATCGCTCAGGTTTACAAACTTCACGGTGCTAGCCAGGTTTGCTTCATAGATCTCGCCGCTCTTGTCGAGAATCTGTACAGTGATGTCGTTGGTGTTGCCCCAAGTACCTTCTTTTACAGAGGTGTTCAGGACATAAGCGTAGTTACCGGATACCGGCTCGCCTGCGCCATCAACTTCTACATCCTTGTCGTGAGCAACCAGCTTACCATACTCATCAATATAGAATCTACCGCTTACGCCAGCTTCCAGATTGGTGGTGGTATATGCATCAGCAGCCAGTTCATACTTGTTACCATCGCTCAAGGTGTACTTCTGCGTGCCGTTGGAGCTTGCAGGTACAGAAGTGATGGTACCGTCAACATAGTTGTCCTCACCGAGAACTCTCATGTTGTATACATCGTCATATGCGTTCCAAACGATGGTAATTACATCCCACTTCTGCAGCTTGGTGTAATCGTAAGCAGCGCCATCCTTGGTCAGGTTGGTGATACGGTTTGTATCATCTTCATCAAAGTCAACAGATCCCAAAGTTGCCTTATCTGCTGCGTTGTCCAGAATGCCGGGAACGGTAACTCTCTTCATGAACTTCACCTGACCGCGGCTGGTAACTTCCTTAACAACTGCGCTTACGCCAACTTCGATAACTACTACGTCATAACCGCTTGCATCGTCAGTGTCGAGCAGGGTTACTTTACCACTGTAATTCGTGTCCGGCTTAATGATGCTGCTGGAAGCGCTGTCGCCAAAGTACTGGCTCATAGTGCCTACTGCTGCAACGCCGTTGTAGATTACAGTCGGGTTAGCCTGAACGGTCAGCTTGGTTTCGTTTCTGTCGGTCTCATTCTTCAGATAAGACAGAGTGCCCTTGCCGTTAGCGTCCTGGGTATAACCTTCGTACTGATCCAAAGTAAATTCGATGCTGTTGTTCTTGGATGCGTTCGGGGTGATAGCAACGATCGTGTAATCATCGTTTCTGTTGCTGTCCTGCTTTGCATACAGATCAACTGCATAACCGATCAAGGAATCAACATCTTCTTCGCCCTGGTAGAACTTCATCGCACGAGTTACGGTGTTGTTATTGTTACCGCTATTTACATAGAGGTAGCTGCCCAGGTAGTTGTAGTTGTTGGTGCTGTTGTCCAGCTTAACCTTAATGGTCTTGCTTGCGCTAGCATCGATGTCCGTGGTGTTGGTGTCGGTGTCGGTGTAGCTGTTAGCAACAACTTTACCGGAAACCTTAACCATCTTTAAGTCACGGGTCAACAGAGTCTTGAAGCCATAGCCGTCACGGCTCTCATAAACGGTGTACTCACCGTTCTTGCCGTAGGTAACCATGTCCATCAGAGGAGTGTCGATTGCATTGTAAACCATCTGTGCAACCATACCTCTGGAAGCCTCTACGCCAATACCGCCGCCTACAACGTCATCCAGTACGCCGTATCTCTGTGCAGCGGTGAGGTAACCGGTCGGGTAACCGCCCTGGTCATCAGCGAAAGGTCTGTAACCCAAGGTCTCCATCAGCATCTTGATCATTTCCTGATACTTAACGTTGTCCTCAGGACCAAAGTTGCCATCGCCATAACCGTTTACGATACCCTGGTTAGCAGCCTGTGCTACATAACCGGATGCCCAGTGAGTAGAAGGAACGTCAGCAAAAGAAGTGTTCGTCTGTGCTGCGTTGTTCATACCCTGAATTCTGGATACAATTGCTGTTACCTCAGCTCTTGTAATGGTATCATTCGGTCTGAATTCCATTACGCCATCGTTGTTCTCGTCATCACCGGTGATGATACCGAGAGCGCTTAACGTTTCGATTGCTTCAGCATAATTGTCAGTAGAAGCTACATCGCTGAATACCTGAGCAAAAGCTACGGTACTAACCAGCATAGCGAATACTGCTACCAAAGCAATAACCTTTTTGAGATTTCTCATTCTCAAATCCTCCTTAAAATATAAATTTTAATTTTTTTACACCTTCATGCACTGCGGCTTCACCCCGTTTCCGCAGTGACCGTCAGTGGGTCCATACCGATTCCAGCATATTCTCACTAACTTAGTACAGATTATATCACTAAAACAGGCTAAATGTCAATATTTAATTTGATTTTTAATAGTTTTGTAACAAAGTAACCAAAAAAATCCTGCTGCAAAACCGCCTGCTGAGCGATTCCCCCAGATTTTCGCTTCTCCTGCCGGGAAAAACGGCATTTATGCACAAAAGCGGCCGTAATCAAAAGCAACCGTCCGGTGCATATGCGGCCAACCCGAGGGGGGTGGGGCATACTTCAACATCCATACATTTTAATACCGGATTCGACTTCTGTCAAGTATTTTGCAAAAAATAATTGCAATTTTGTACAGTTTGTGCTATCATGCAGCTAGAATCCGGCAGTCTGCACAATCTTTTGGGGATTTCTCATATGCCTTACATTCTTAAGACGATGATCGCGAACGCAAGGTTCCCGTTTTTTATAAAAAAGAGCGACTTTTTTTGTCAGATTTGGAGTAATATATAATAAGGAAGTCTTTGGGCGCACGAGAGGAGGGAGTCCTGATGCAATTTTGGGCACAGCAATGGAGAGAGAGCTGCCTTCGGCATCTGTTTTTCCTGCTCAGGCATACATTTTTGCCGTATCTTGCATCTTTGTTCTTCTCCAGCTTTTTATGGAAAGGGTATTGTTTTTTTGACAGCCGTGTGCTGCAAAGCCGCTGGGTGCAGTATCTTCTTAATCCGGCCTACCTCACCAACGCCTGGTACGAGAGCGCCTTTTATCGGCGCGGAACACGGCAGCTGCGGCATCTCTCACTGATCACACCGGCTGCAACACCCCGGTGGAGTGCGCTTTATCCGGGTCTGTTTTTCTGCATTATGCTTGCTGTCCCGGCGCGGCTTTGGAACGATCTTTGCCTGATTCCACTGTTTTTTGCCCTGGCGATTTTCTATTTTTCTCACCACACGCGCTATCGCACCGGCATTGTATTTGCTTTTGTCAACGTCACTCTGATTTTCTTTTGGATTCTGGCCGCTTTTGCTGTCCCGATGCAGGCCGTCCGCACATTGACCTATCTGCTTCTTGGCATCGACCTCTTTTTTCTGATTTCGTTTTCTGTCCGCACCGAGCAGGAGCTGCTTTTACTGTTGCAGGTTTTCTATTTTCTCTTTTGCGGACTTTGTGCCGTTGCAATGGTGCAAAGCTGTGTGTTTAAGGTATCTCCGTCCGGAACCATGCAGGACAGCGCAGCGTTTGGAGAAATCATGGTGCTGCTTTTTCCCTTTTCAATGGTGTACCCCTCTGCCCTGAAAAGCCGAAAGCGGCGCGCGCTTTACTTTGCCGCGCTGATGATTCCCGGCATATTTGCAATCAGTGCCGCCGGCTCCCGTGCCGCGCTGATTGGGTTCTGGGTAGAATTTATTGTGTTTGCACTGTTTACTGACCGCCGTTATCTCCTGTTTCTGCTCGCGATCAGCCCGGTTGCACTGACCTCCGCGCTGCGGCTGCCCGCCCTGGCACTGCAAAGCACGGCGCTGCACGGCAATTTTATGAAAAACCTGTATTTAAGCTTTATGGACTTTTGGAACAACGGGTTTGGCATCAACAAAACCACATTTTTGGATGTCTACCGCTCTACCGCCTCCAATGCGGAAAATTCCGCCGCCATGGTGCAGATTCCGTATCTGAAAATCAGCCCGGTCTACTTCACTTTTTTGATCGACGCCGGCGCAATTTTGATGATTGGCTTTCTCAGCTACCTGCTGCGCCTGGCACATTCAACACTGACCTCCATTTTCACGGCGCAAAAGCAGTACCGGCTGTATTTTGCCGCCGGATTCGCCACGCTGATCGGGATTTCTGTCTCTTCTATGTTAGAATCCACCCTGTTTCAGCCGAGGGTTCTGCTCCTGTACTGGGCGATGCTGGGGCTGATCCGCGCGGTGCGGATTGTCCGTTTTGGCATTATTATGTAAAATTTACCGTTCTTTAACAAATTTTTATAAATAAATCTTGACAAACGGCCGCGGATGCGCTATAATTAAGCTCTGTGATACAGGGGTATAGCTCAGTTGGTAGAGCAGCGGTCTCCAAAGCCGTGTCCCTATGTTGCAAATACTGCATAATAAAAACTTAATATGGCGCTCTTTAGGGGTATGATGTAATGGTAACATGCCGGTCTCCAAAACCGTTCTTGAGGGTTCGAGTCCTTCTACCCCTGCCAATATATTTGGCTCAAACAGTGGGTTTGAGCCATTTTTTATTGCCAATTTTTAAGAGCGGCAATCTTCACTTTTTTGAGCATCAATTTTGATTTTTGGTAATTTACGAGTATATTTCTGATGACGGTGCATGGTCTTGTGAGTCAAATATTTATGCCCGAAATGAGCATCAATTTCGCATACGGTCGCATCCGTTTCTAACAATTCCGTCTGCTACATCATCATTTTAGCATCACTTGATTTTGTCAATTCTATCAATTTCGCCTGTAGAGAACAATTCTGCAAGAATATTTTTTAATTCTCGCAGATATTTTTTGTCCAAATACAATTCTGCTTTTCTTTGGTTACTGTATATTAAAATTTGACACATTTAAAAGTTACGGCACGGAGGAAATCCGTGCCGTTTCATCAATATAGAATCTAATGCTTTTTAAAAATTTATTTTTTATTTTTGTATATCAGAAACGAATACACAGTCGGAATAATAACAAGTGCAAAGATTATTGCCATACACAGAAATGTTAAATTAAATAGTCCTGCTATCGTCATTATAATACCGCCTGCTATCCAAATCTTTCCTGCAAGTTTGTGTGTCTTATCCCAATTTTCTTCATCGTGTAATGTCCATGGGAGTTTGATTCCTATTGTGTAATTCTGTTTGCATTTTGGGAGAATAAAACCGAGAACTAAAAATAAAATTCCCACGAAGACAGGCATTATGCTTTCGACACTTATTTTATATCCCAATGCATTAGCATAGATACAAATTCCGCAAATCAATGAGCAAACGGGAACAATGCTTATAACGGTCGAGAACATTTTATTACTTATATTCTTTCGTCTCGGATCGGCACTTGTTGCAATAATACATATTAAATTCACAAAAGTCAGTATCGCCGGAAGCCCAACAACTGCAAACATTTTACTGTTGTAACCTGTAACCTCGCCATTCCAACCGAAGCTTGTCGCTATATTTTCCGGAAGTCTGTTCCATACTAAAAATCCGAAAAACATCGGCAATAATGTAATTATAGAGGAAATAACTATCTTATATTTATTTTGTTTTATCATATAACCACCTTATTCAACCTTCATCATCCTGTATCCGACACCAATATGCGTCTGGATATACTGCGGAGAGTCAGGAAGCTTTTCAATCTTTTTTCTTAGTGTTGTCATAAATACACGAAGAGAACCTATATCCGTTTCCCATGCGCTGCCCCAAATTTTTTCAGCGATAAATTTATGTGTAAGCACCTTTCCTACATTTTGCGACAACACGCAAAGCAGCTTGTATTCTGTCGGTGTTAGGTGCATTTCCTCATCATCAAGGTATGCACAGCCTGCAGCATAGTCAACTTTAAGTTTTCCGTTTGTAAACATTGACTCTGATGCCGCCGCTTGGTTTTGATAGCTTAATCTTCTTTGTGTAACTCTGAGCCTTGCAAGGAGTTCTTCAACAGAGAATGGCTTTGTTAAGTAGTCATCGGCACCGCAGTCTAATGCCTCTATTTTATCTGTGTCCTCACTTCTTGCACTGATAACGATAATCGGCATATTAGACCACGAACGAATTTTCTTAATTACCTCAATTCCGTCTATATCGGGAAGTCCCAAATCGAGCAAAACAACATCGGGATTATGTGAAGATGCCTGCATAATAGCGTCATTTCCGTCTTTTGCAGTCAAAAACTTATATTCATGCGTTTTTAGTGTTGTTGAAATTAAATTGCGTATAGGCATATCATCTTCAACAACCAAAACCGTCATTGTCTTATTCATTTATATTAACCTCCTTTACCGGCAGGGTAAATGTAAACACCGCACCATGCGGAGTATTGTCTGATACAGCAATTTCTCCGCCATGTGCCGATATGATTGTTTTACAAAGAGCAAGTCCCAAGCCGAGACTTCTTCTGCTGTCGGCAATTTTATTTGCTCCTGTATAGAACATTTCAAATACCTTATCTTTTATATCATCTTCAATTCCTTTTCCGTTATCTGCAATGCTTACAGAAAGCATTTTATCATGCTTTTGTGTGCTGATAGTGATTTTTGAGCCTTTCGGAGTATATTTAATTGCATTATCAACAATGTTTATAATTACCTGAACAATAAGCCTTGCATCAACATCCACAAGGACAATATCATCATTTTCGTATATTTCTATTTTATGTTCTATGCCGCTTTTGTTTATGTGATTTAATGCTTCCGCAATTATTTCATCCATAAGCTCTGCAGACTTATTAAGCTTCATATTGCCGTCTTCAAGTCTTGTAACAGATAACAGGTTTTCAACAAGGTTTGTAAGCCACACAGAGTCGTTATATATATCTGTGTAAATCTGATGTTTTGTATCTGCGTCAAAGCCATCACTGTTAGACAGCAAGTTGTCTGCATTGCCAGAAATTGATGTAAGCGGTGTTCTTAAATCATGGGATATTGCTCTTAAAAGGTTTGCTCTCATTTTCTCGTTTTTAGCAAGTATTTCTGTTTCTTCTTTTTCACGGGCAATCTTTTTATTTTCAAGAGAGATTGCGCACTCGCCCAAGATAGAAAGCAAAATACTGCTTTCAAAGGAATCAATGGGGTTTTCGTTTATATGAATACCGATAATTCCGTAAATGTTCTCATTTATTCGGATTACATAGTATAAGAACTTTGCCTCCGGAAAGTTATCTGTTGTCGCTCCTGCCTGATGGTTGTTTTCTAATACCCACTGTGCAACTTCCTTTTCGTCAATGATTATGTCTTTTATTTCATCTTCATCACCATCAGACAAGAATATATTTGCTTCACCTATATCGTTATTAACTACAGGATATATGATAATATCTCGCTTTAGCAGCTTCATTAACTGATGTGCGGCTATAGCGATAATATCGCTTTCGCTGTCTGCACGCTGTAGAAGTTGGTTTGTATCAAAAAGAATTTTTGTACGGTATGCTGATTGTGCTGACTTCTTTGCATGATCTTTCAGTTTTATGGCAAGGGTACTTGATATAAAAGCTGACACGAACATAATTGCAAATGTTGCAGGATAACCCTTCTCATAAGCCTTCATAGTAAAGTATGGCTCTGTGAAAAAGAAATTAAATAATATTACGCTGACAAGTGATGATGCAAGCGAATATACCCTGTACTTTGTCAGTATCGAAATCAAAAGAACACCCAGAATATATACCGTTATAATATTTGCTTCTGTAAATCCGAGTCCGTAAAACACATAGCCAAGCAAGGTAGCTGCGATAAGCAAGCCTACACTTACCAAAAGGTCATGAACAGACAGAATAAAGTCTGATGCTTTCTTATCTTTCGGTGCCTTATAATGTGTAACTTCAACGCCATCAGGAATAATGTGTATGTCAATGTTCGGCGCGTGAGCAATCAGTTTTTCCGTTAGAGTTGGTTTTCTGATAAGATGCTTTTTTACCGCTGCACTTCTTCCGATGACAATTTTTGTAACGCCTGAAAGTCTTGCAAATTCCGCTATTTGATAAGGCACATCATCACCGCTTACGGTTTCAACCTTTGCCCCAAGCTGACGGGCAAGCTTCATGTTTTGTTTAAGTCTTTTTTTATTAGTTTCATCAAGAGATGCAAACCCCGGTGTTTCTATATAAAGTGCGGTAAAGTTTCCACTGAAGGCATCAGCCATTTTAGCCGCTGTCCGTATAATCTTTGAATTTGAAGGTGCAGATGATAAGCACACTAATATATGTTCATCTGCTTCTGCATTATATTGCAAATTCATTCAAACCACCTCCAATGATATTATTTTATCATATAATCAATTTTTTCTCAATGGATAACCGGCATTTTTAAGTGTTAATTACTCATTTTAATCATTTTTGTCATCGCTTTCAATCTCATAGTCGTATCCTTTGTAATTTTCGTCAATAAAATCTCCGATTTTGCCGACAACGAAATATCCACCTATCATATATGCTAAAACCGCTACTAATAAAATAATATCACGCATACCATCATCTCCCAACTTGCCTTATGGGATATTTGAGGCTATATGTGAAAGCATTTTTGTATATCCTTATACTCGCCAAGGACAAGCATTGTTTCATCCGCTTTCAAAACAGTATCAGGAAGAATTGTAAGACTCATCTTTCCGTCCTGTTTTATAGCCATAATGTTAATCCCGAATTTTTTACGAATATCAATTTGACCTATTGTTTTTCCAATCCATTCTTCCGGAGTCGTTACCTCAAAGATTGCAAACCTTTCATCAATTTCTATAAAATCAAGGATATGATCTGCACTGTATCGGATTGCTGCCCAGGAAGCAACCTGTTTTTCAGGGTAAATAATCTGATCTGCACCGTTGCGAAGTAAGAATTTCGCATGGGTATCTCTCGAAGCTCTTGAAATTACCACTTTTGCACCAAGTTCCTTAAGAAGTGAGGTTGTTTCAAGTGAGCTTTGAAAATCGTTTCCAATTGCCACAATACACAAATCATAGTTATTAACGCCAAGTGATTTAAGAAACTCCTCGTTTGTTGAATCTCCTATTTGAGCATTGGTTACAAATGGGAGAACTGCATCAACTCTATCTTCTGTTTTGTCTATTGCCATAACCTCATGGTTAAGTTCATTTAATTTTTGAGCCATGTGTCTTCCAAAACGCCCAAGGCCTATAAGCAATACTGATTTCATACTAAACTCCTCCTTAACCGACAGTAATTCTTTCCTGTGGTTTCTTTGATATGTTGTGTTGTTTATTAGATAATGCTGCAAATATAAGTGTAAGCCCTCCAACTCTTCCAAAGAACATAAGACCTATTAAAACGATCCTTGATACCGTTCCGAGAGCAGGTGTAATTCCAAGAGTAAGTCCTACAGTTCCTATTGCCGATGCCGATTCAAACAGGCACTCCATAAGCGGAAGATTCTCAACACCGCTTATGATAAGACCGCCTGTAAGGAACAAGACCAGATACATCAAAAGTATTGCCGCTGCATTTTTAAGTGTTGCATCTGCAATTCTTCTGCCAAAGCATTCAACATCATCTTTCTTTCTGAATACTGATATTGCAGAAAATATAAGCACTGCTGCAGTTGTTGTTTTCATACCGCCGGCAGTCGAGCCGGGAGAACCGCCAATCAGCATCAGGATAATTGTAATCGCTTGACCGATTCCGCTTATCTTTGTTAAGTCTATCGTATTAAATCCTGCTGTTCTCGGTGTTACCGACTGAAACATTGAATTTAATATTCTTTCGTTTTGTGGCAATTCATTAAACTCTGCATAGTAAAAATATATTGATGGTAGCATTATTAAAAAGAGTGTGGCTGATAATACTACCTTTGTCTGCATACGGTATTTCTTAATATGGTGTTTATTTGTCTTTACATCTTCCCATACAAGAAAACCAATACCGCCTATGATAATGAGAAGCATTATAACCGCATTGATTAAAGGCTGTGCAGAATATGATGTAAGGGATGAGAACGGAGCCTTTGTTCCCATCAGATCAAACCCTGCATTACAAAAAGCTGAAACAGAATGGAAGATACCGAGCCAAATTCCTTTTACACCAAACTCTCTGCAAAATACTGTAGAAAGAAGAATTGCACCAACAAGCTCAATTAAAAATGTTGTTTTTAATATAAATCCGGTGAGTTTTACAATTCCGCCGACCTTTGGTGCTGATATTGCATCCTGCAGGGTACTTCTTTGCATAAGTCCGATTTTTCTTCCGGCAAGCATCGCCATTGCCACAGACAGTGTTACAATTCCAAGACCGCCAATCTGTATCATCAAAAGAATAACAAATTGTCCAAACATCGACCAATGCGTTGCTGTGTCATGTACCACAAGACCTGTTACACACACCGCAGATGTTGAAGTAAATAAAGCATCGGAAAAAGGTGTCATATTTCCGCTTGCCGATGAAATCGGGAGCATTAAGAGAATTGTTCCTAATATGATTGCACCTGCAAATCCGAATATTATTATTTGTGAAGAAGAAAAATGCTTCTTAATTTTTGCATCCATAATCAAAACCACCATTCAAGTGTATCTTATTTCCTACTATCATTGTAGCATAATACTTTTTAAGATGGCATTAACGGTTGAACTTCTGTATTAAGATTATGTTAAGATAATTCTTTTTCTTTGTTTATGCGTATCAAATTTTGATACACCCTGAGTCTAAATTCTCAGGGTGTATTTTGGTGTTTAGGATTCTGTTTCTACCAGGAGTAAAAATGTTTGCTTGCAAGGACATTTTTACGACGCCGTCAATTAACGCAGTGCTCGTAAGAGCACATTAGAGCTTTAGCTCGTTGGGATTTATTAAATCTCATATGCGTTAATTATATCTCGAATCCGTCTGTGATTCCGGTCAGCCTTGATGTGTCCTTCTTTACATAGTACCTTTCGGTTATCTCTGTAGTGGTGTGTCCGAGGATGTCGGCTACCGCTTTTATGTTTAGTGTTTTTATGCTTCCGTCAGCACACTTTGTTCCGTTGATTAGCTTGGTGGCGAAGGTATGTCTGAATGCATGGAGTCCTTTCGTTTCTATTCCTGCAGCTTCTTCTATCCTATATAGTCGCTTTCGCAGGTTGGTTGGATTTGCATAGTCGCCGTTGGCATCACACACCAGCGGAGTGTCTTCGCCGAAGTATAATTCTTTTCGCAGGTCATGTATCATTTCTATTGCCGTGCTGTTTAGCGGTACGACTCGTTTGCTTGTGGTGGTTTTTGTTTTACCTACTTTTTTAACTTTACCGCCTATGAGCTTGGTTCCGTCTCTTTGGTCGACTAATTTTACCGCTTGTCTTATTGTCATTGTTTTATTCTCAAGGTCTATATCACTGTTTAGTAACCCCAGAAGTTCGCCTATTCGCAGTCCAGTGTTGAGCATCAGGATGTAGGCTCCTGCCTGTTGATATACCCTATTGCCTGTAGAGTGTGTTCGGAAGGCTTCGGCTTTGAATTTTTCAAGCTCCTCATCCGTGAAGACTTCGATGGTTTCGCATTCTGGAAGGTCTTCTTTTCCTTGTGCTGACAGGAAGTTTGCTTTCTTCATCATCTCCACATTGTCCATGGGATTCTTATGTATCCGTTGTCATCTCGCATATTAATCTTGACGGATATCTTGGTTATGGCACATTCACAAAGAAACTTCTTGCAACAATCCCCGAGGACATTTTAATTCGTTCTACAAATCACGGCGTTAACCGTTATAAGATTACGACGGAGTTTTTGCCGTAAAACGAAACAAGCGGAACCGAGATTTCTTACGTTTTCTCGATTCCGCTTTTCTTTGTTTAAGGCGTATCATTTTTTGGATTATATGAACAAAACCGAAATATCATTATACTTGTTTTACTATATCAATAATCTGATTTATATTCTTCTTTCCAAAAGATACGTGTTCATCGTTTATAACAAGACATGGAACACTCATAACATTATATTTTTTCTTTAACTCTTCAAAATGCTGGAGGTCGTACACTTCTGCTTTAATATTTTTGTTTTTTGTTGCAATGCGCTGACAGGCAATTACCAAATCGGGGCACATTGTACAAGACAAAGATACTAAAATTTTCATATCTGTTCTTTTTTGAATTTCTTCAACTTCCTTTAATGTATCTTCATCTATTGTCTGTCCGGGACCTGCTGCATTGTAAAGCCCCAGCACAAATGAGGTAAACTCATGTCCTCCCGGCACACCGTGAAATGCAATTCCCGAATCAATTCCATCCTCTGAAAAGACTCGCACACATGGTGCAAGATTTGATTTGTCATTTTTATCAGCTACCATGACTGTAAGCTTGTCCGTAAGGTCTGCAAGCTTTGTTATAAAACCTTCCAATTCCAAAGAAACAGGACGATTATCAAGATACAGTTTAAGGATAAGTTTGCGTTCCATTTTCGAAAACACGCCCTCTAACTGTTCTTTCATTTCAGAGGTAAACATTTCACCGGAATCATTGTGCGATTTAATGGTTTCGGATTTACTTTGCAAATCTGTTGTTCTTGTAACGGGCGGTTTTGGATGAAGACCTGTTTTCCTCTGCATTTCGGCCACATATTTTTCGAGTTCTGTTGCTGCTAAAGCACCGTCACCGGTAGCAGTAACCACCTGACGGAGAGGTTTAATACATACATCGCCTGCTGCATACAATCCATCAATAGTCGTTTTTTGACTTGAGTCAGTTATAACATAGCCGTATTCATTTAACTCTGCAATATCTTTAACAAGCTCTGTATCAGGAGAATATCCGGCAAACACAAATACTCCGAAGTTATCTCCGTCTTCTGCTTGATATTCGGTAACATCTCCGGTTTTGGTATTCTTATATCTAATATAATTAAGACCGTTTTCACCGTTTACTTCTTCGACAACTGTGTTATAAATAACAGTAATTTTTTCGTGTTTTTTCGCCGGTTCCGCAACAGCCATAGCACATGTGAAATCATCATCCCGAACAAGAATTGTTACATGGCGGGCAAATTTAGTTAAGAATACACTTTCTTCTGCCGCAGCAAAGCCTCCGCCAACTACATAAACCTCTTTCCCTGTAAAAAATTCTCCGTCACATGTAGCACAATAAGCAACTCCTCGGCCTTTGTGTTCTTCTTCTCCTTTAAATCCTATAGTTCTCGGATGTGCACCGGTAGCAAGCAGAATTCCTAAACATTGAAAATCCCCACGGCTTGTGTGAACGGTTTTAACAATATCATCCATTTTCAAACTTTCTGCTTCCGCCATTAAAAATTCTGCTCCAAAGGTTTCTGCCTGACGGCGCATAGTTTCGGTAAGCTCTTTTCCGCTTATTTTTCCTAAGCCCGGATAATTTACAACCTCATGTGTAATGGTAATCTGACCGCCAAACTGTTCCTTTTCAATTACTAACACACGATATCTTGCACGAGCTAGATAAATGGCGGCGGTAAGTCCTGCCGGACCGCCGCCTATCACTACAACATCATATAAATTATCTTGGTTAATATTTTGTATATTACTCATTATAGCTGTCCTACAAGATCAAGACTAGGCTTTAATGTTTCAGCACCCGGCTGCCAGTTAGCAGGACAAACCTGATCGCCGTGTGCGTGAACAAACTGACATGCCTGAACCTTACGGAACAGTTCTTCTGCATTTCTGCCTACATTTCCGGCAGTAACCTCGTAGCCTACAATTTTACCTTCAGGATTTATGATAAAGGTACCGCGTTCTGCTAAACCGTCAGCTTCGATTAAAACCTCAAAATCTCTTGAAATTTCATGTGTCGGGTCAGCAAGCATAGGATAATTGATTTTTTTAATTCTTTCAGATGCATCGTGCCATGCTTTATGAACAAAATGTGTGTCGGTAGATACAGAGTATATCTCACATCCCACATTTTTAAAATCCTCATACTTATTTGCTAAATCTTCCAACTCCGTTGGACATACAAAGGTAAAATCTGCAGGATAGAAAAAGAACACACTCCATTTACCTAAAATCTCTTCTTTGGAAACCATCTTAAAATCGTCTCCGTGAAATGCGTAAGCTTTAAAATCTGAAATTTCTTTGTTAATCAATGACATAATTTTATTCTCCTTTACTTTTTAATTTTATGCTTTCCAAAGGCTATGCTGATTGCAAAAGGCATATACTGCTTTTACGCTGTCTCCCTTGGATAATGAAAAGTTTGCCTTCGGAGGTGTGTTTGGCGAAAGTCTCTTGTACTGGAATCCGTCATCACTCTCAACACACACCCACTCGATATAATGCTGGGGTTCCATCGGATGTTCGACCGAACCGACTGAAACGATTACCGTATCACCTTCTGTTTTATATACGGGAATATGTTTTTCTTCGGATGCTTCTTGAGTACCCGGAATTATTTCCTGCATATCTTCACCGCAGCATTGTATAGGAACACCGCTATTTTTTATCATCGCAATAATATTTCCGCAATGCTTGCAAACAAAAAACAGTTCTTTCAAAACTATTCCTCCTTTCTACATAAAAGTATAACCAAGTCTGCTAAATAAATACGCGAATAATGGTTATACTATGGTTAGATTGGAGTGATAACTTATGGAATTTAGTTCCTCAAAACCTTATTTAAGAGGTTTTGTGCCGTATGCGCTCGCGGCATTTTTAGTAGGTGCTGTGGGCGGATTTACTGCCGTGCTTGGCCCTGCATTTGTAAGTGACTTGAACTTGCCGTATAATAACACAACATGGACCGCTTTAGCGATGGCAGCTTCAACAGCAGCGTTTGCACCCATTCTCGGCAAGCTGGGTGATGTAATAGGCAGGAAAGCAACATTATTGATTGGTATAGCGATTTTTACTTTGGGTAATATACTTACGGCAATAGCCCCATCGCTATTTTTTATGATTATTGCCCGTTTTATAGTAGGAATTGGAAGTGCAGCTATTGCACCGGTGGTAATGTCGTATATTGTTACAGAATTTCCGCCTGAGAAAATTGCAAAGGGCTTTTCATTATATATGCTTATCTCAAGCAGTGCAGTAGTTTTTGGACCTACGCTCGGCGGATTGCTTATTGAGTTTTATGATTGGCGAGCAATGATGTGGGTATGCGTTGCAATTTCAGCCATCATATTTTTACTTTGCATTGTAACACATAGAAAAGATAGTATAGCATTGAAACCACTGACAGATTTCGACGGTATTGGTTCTGTATGGGTACTGATTTTCTTTACTCTTATGTTGTGCCTACCGTCCTTTGGTCAGAATTTCGGCATTATGTCAATATGGTTTTTAATTATTTTTATTGCATCGGTAATTTCATTTATCGGTTTGTTTTATGCAGAAAAAAAGGCAATAAATCCAATTCTCAGTTGGAAGTTTATGAAGAGAAAAAAGTTTTTTCTCTCAGTTCTGGCTCTCTTTTTAACTCAGGGACTTATGCAGGCGAATATGACAAATATAATTGTATTTATCAACTACACACAGCCTGATAATACTATTATATCCAGCTATGCAATTTCAATTATGTATATCGGAATGTCACTCGGTTCAGTTGTTTTAGGGCCATTGGCAGACCGCATAGAGCCTAAAAAGGTTTTGGCTGCTTCTCTTTCTCTTACAGGGATTGGATGTGCCATTATGCTTTTATTTACTGCTGAAACTTCCGTGATTATACTTGCCGCATCTCTTGGCATATTAGGCTTTGGGCTTGGCGGAAATGCTGCAATTTTTATGAAAGTTGTACTGTCAGGTGTGCCTTCTGAAACTGCAGGAGCAGGAACCGGAACTTATGGCTTATTCCGTGATCTTGCAGCACCCTTTGGTGTAGCGATTTTTGTTCCTCTTTTTACAAATAGAGTAACAAATATTATAAGTAGCGGGAAGGGTGAAATAAACGCCGCAGTAAATTCTATAAAGTTTCTTGCTGTAGCGGAAATTATTTGTGTTCTTGCGGGAATTGCGATAGTGTTGTTCCTACCTAAAATTTATATCAAAAAAGGAGAAAAAGCATGAAATTAAAAGACAAAGTTGTTTTAATAACTGCCTCAACCCGAGGAATAGGTCTTGCCATTACTAAATCCTTTGCTAAAGAAGGTGCTATAGTTTATATGGCGGCAAGAAATTTAGAACTTGCAAAGCAGGAGGCTGACAAGCTAAATTCCGAGGGCTGTATAGTAAGATATGTTTATAACGATGCAAGTAAGAGCGAATCTTATATTTCTATGACTGATGAAGTGATAAAAGATGCAGGGCGTATTGATGTTTTGGTTAACAACTTCGGCACTTCAAATCCGGGAAAAGACCTTGACTTTTCAAATACCGATACAGATGCTTTCTTTGATATTGTAAATATCAATTTAAGAAGCGTTTTTATGGCAAGCAAAGAGGCAGCAAAACATATGGCGAAAAACGGCGGAGGAAGTATTATAAATATCTCCTCCGTGGGAGGTCTTGTTCCTGATATTTCCCAGGTTGCATACGGAACAAGTAAAGCTGCTATTAATTATCTGACTAAACTGATAGCCGTACACGAAGCAAAAAATAATATTCGCTGTAATGCAATCTTACCGGGAATGACTGCAACCGATGCAGTAGAGAAAAATCTTACGGAGGGATTCAGAGAACTATTTATGCGCCATATTCCCTTTAAAAGAATGGGCGCACCAGAAGAAATTGCCGCAGCAGCAGTTTACTTTGCATCAGATGATTCTGCTTATACCACAGGTCAAATACTAACCGTGTCGGGCGGTTTTGGTTTGGCAACACCTGTATATGGAGATTTGTCGGACAAATTAAATCGCAGATAAACAAAAACACAGACGGAGCTTCAAAATTTCTCCATCTGTGTTTTTTTGTTGTTTTTTTCATACATACATGATATAATAAAGATAAAAAACGGAGGTATAATATTATGATGAACGAAAAAGTACATGAACTTTTAAATCAACAGATCAACAAAGAGTTCTATTCTGCGTATCTCTACCTTGATTTCTCGAATTATTTTGAAGAGGTAGGTCTTGACGGATTTGCCAACTGGTATAAGATTCAGGCACAGGAAGAGCGTGACCATGCAATGCTTTTCTATCAGTATCTCCAAAACGAGAATCAAAAAGTAACTCTTGAGGCTATTGCAAAACCTGACAAGACATTTTCTAGCCATATGGATGTTTTAAAGGCAGGACTTGAACACGAAGAATATGTAACATCACTTATAAATGACATTTATGCAGCAGCATACAATGTTAAAGATTTTCGCACAATGCAGTTCCTTGATTGGTTTGTTAAGGAACAAGGTGAAGAGGAAACAAATGCAAATGATTTGATTACAAAGATGGAACTTTTTGGTTCGGATCCAAAAAGTCTTTATATGCTCAATCAGGAACTTGCAGCACGAGTTTATGCAGCTCCGTCGTTAGTTTTATAATTTTTTATAAAAGCTTTATAAGAGCAAAATGTTAAGATTAAAGCCTTATGGGAAATTTTAATTAGTCTCATGCGAAAGAGCTTTTTTGAGCACATATTATCCCTATCAAAAAAAGACACAGATTTCGATTGAAATCTGTGTCTTTTTTTCAAAAATTGCCTAAACTGCAAGCTCAATATGCTGAAGCGCGCTAAATTAATTTGTAGCATTGACTCCTACAAAGAAAGTATACCCCAGGTTTTATATAAATACACAAGTAGTGAGTGTGCTATGGATAAATAGAACAAGCTGTTTTCAAAATCCTGTGTATTCAAATTCAAAGCTTGCCCTGTCGCTTGTAAATTCACAAAGCGGTTTTCCTTTGCAGGAAAATTTGTAATATGCGATGCAGGATGCACTTTCATGAATAATCCTGTCCATTCTGCCATTTTCAGGAGCATACAGCGGTTGGCAGTTCTTATGGATTAATTTTGCTGTGAGTTCATATGCACCTTGCTTGACCGTGACAATGTTTTTACCAATATATTTTAATCTTGCTCCAAGATAGGTGGCTATTCTATATTCCTTCCCGTCAATCAAAACCACACCGATAATTCCAGTAAAATGGAATCCTAATAACGGAATATTCGCAACTGATAGCATTAGCGAGCCATTTTCAAAACAGCTTTGCGTCCATATATATCTATCGGGAAAAGAATAACCGCTATCTCCCTCAATATAACCAAGTCCGGTTTTAAAATCAAGTTCTCTGCCATTAATAGTGATTTGTCCGTCTACTAAATGCCGCATACTGTAAACACTGTGCTTGCATTGCATAAAAGGTAGAAAACAAAATGGTCCCATAATATCATATCTAATTGGTGAAATACATCTAAACCGAAGTTCGCCGCTAATTGCCAGATTATCATTTTTAATATTTAGCTTTATGCCATTTTCAGAAAACACACATTTTCCTATGTTCACACATAACGGTTTTTCGGTGTATTCCAATGAAGTAAACGGTATATTAAATACGGAATCATCCGTAATAATTTGTAATGAGGCGGTTCGCTTATGGTTGCTGTGGTGGTATGCGGGAATAAAAGCAATTGTTGTATCACTTGCACAGCATTTGAAGTACCAACCTTTAAAATAGTTATTTTTTGACATTTATTATCTCCATAGTTTTTGTATAGTATTTCTTATTTTACATTAGGATATACTAACAAAAATGAAGTTTAATATGGAGGAAATAATGAGCAATCAGTTAAAAAGCGAAACAAGTCCGTACCTGCTGCAACATGCAGAAAATCCTGTAAACTGGTATCCTTGGTGTGAGGAAGCATTCGACAAGGCAAAGACAGAAAATAAGCCGATTTTTTTAAGTATTGGCTACAGCACATGTCACTGGTGCCATGTTATGGCGCACGAAAGCTTTGAGGATAACAAAACAGCAGAAATATTGAACAAATATTTTATTTCAATCAAGGTGGACCGTGAGGAACGCCCTGATATTGACAATGTATATATGTCGGTATGTCAAGTATTCACTGGTAGTGGCGGTTGGCCGATGAGCATATTTATGTCATGGGATAAAAAACCGTTTTTTGCAGGCACATATTTCCCTCCTCAATCGCGATATGGTATGCCAAGTTTCTCAGAACTTTTAAATACTATTGCAAATCAATGGTACTCAAATCAAAAAGACCTTTTAGAGTCTGCAGAAAAAATTATCAAACACCTGATAAATACTCAGTCAGATGAAAAAACTCAAACCAATAGCGACTTAATACAACGCGCAGTACAGATTTTTGAGCATACCTTCGACAGCACGCATGGTGGTTTTGGAGATGCCCCCAAATTTCCTACACCACATAACTTGTTATTCTTAATGCTATACGCAAAACAAAACAATAAATCTGATGCCTTGAAAATGGCAGAAAAAACACTGTTACAAATGAGAAAAGGTGGCATCTTCGACCATATTGGTTACGGCTTTTCAAGGTATTCCACAGATAAGTACTATCTTGCTCCTCATTTTGAGAAAATGCTATACGATAACGCCTTGCTTATTATGGCATATTCATCTTTATACAGTATTACTAACAACAATATTTATCTTGATACTGCCGAAAAGACGGCAGAATATATCTTAAACGAGATGACATCTGAAGATGGCGGATTTTATAGTGCCCAGGATGCTGACAGTGAGGGTATAGAGGGAAAATATTATACCTTTTCCCTAAAAGAAATAATTAATATTTTAGGCGAAGAGAAAGGAAAGGAATTTGCCGAAGTTTTTGACATTACAGAAAACGGAAACTTTGAAAGTATGAATATTCCAAACCTGCTTAAAAGTAGCGATTTAAAGACTGACTTCCAAGAAGAAACAAAAAAACTGTACAATTATCGAAAAAATCGTTTTATGCTTCACCTTGATGATAAAATTTTGTTATCATGGAATTCCATGATGATTGCAGCACTGTCTATGCTTTACAGAGTTACGCGAAATAAAAAATATCTTAATGCAGCACAGAAATCACAGAAATTTATAGAAATGAATTTGTCCGATGGCGTAAGACTTTACACAAGTTTTCGTGATGGAAAGTGTTCAAAACATGCCTTTTTAGATGATTACGCATTTTATGTTACAGCATTGACAGAACTTTACGACACAACACTTGATAAAGACTATCTCGAAAAGGCAGAAAAATTCTGCAAAGAAACTGTCAGAATTTTTATGGACGACAGAGATGGCGGTTTTTATCTTTGTGAGTCAAATAGTAGTGAATTATTTATAAACCCAAAAGAAACTTATGACGGAGCTATTCCCAGCGGAAATTCTGTGATGACGTATAATTTAGTCAGATTGCATCAACTTACAGAAAAGGAAGAGTATAAGAAGCTTTTGGAAAAGCAAATAACCTTTATGTCTGCAAAATCATACGAATATCCGTCAGGTAACAGTATGTTTTTAATTGCACTGCTGATGCAAGAAGCTTTTATACCTCATATTACTATTGCTCTAAAAGAACACGCTGATTTGAATCAAATAAGAGAAAAACTGCCTTTCATGGCAAATGTATTGGTAGTGACTGACAGTATCGAGTATCCGCTTTTAAACAATCAGACAACATTTTATGTATGTAAAAATCATAATTGTCTTCCACCAACTAATGCAATATAAGCTCTATGTTAGTCTTCAAAACCATTTCTTGATTTTTGATTATCACAAAATACTGCCGGGGATTTGTTCCCCGGCAGTATTTTATAAATTGTGTGATTGTTTTAATCCATCATAATTCTGTTTTTCTCAAACACCTTAATAATTATTATACCAAGAATTATACCTGCTAACCCCTGCATCGCGTTTGCAGGAATGTTTACGATTGAAGGTATGAATCCATACAAGAAGCCTTCAAATACAAAGTATCCTAAAACCATTATTACTTCAGCTACTATACCGCTGATGATTCTTGATGGCAGATTTCCGATTTTGTTTTGAAGGATTTTAAATCCGAAGTATGCGATAAGCGCCATAAGTCCTTTGATAATAAATGTGGCGGGTGCATATGTAACATAACCTGAAAATACATCTGCAAGTGCCGAACCCAAACCTGCTGCAAGGAATCCATACAGCGGAGATAATATCCATCCTGAAAGAAGTACAATGCAGTCACCTAAATTCAAGTATCCTTTAAGCGGTGACGGTATTTTGATAATCATTGTCGCAACACAGCAGAGAGCTGCAAGCAAGGATGCCATAACTATTTTTTGTGTTTTTGTTTTCATTTCGCTTTCCTCTTTTCGTTTTTATAATATATCAATGTGCTCACCGTTTAATGCCTTGTTCATGCTTCTGACTGCACAGAATTTACCGCACATAGAACAGCTTTCCTCAATTTCAGGTTTTCTGTCATCACGGATTTTCTTTGCAGTTTCAGGATCTATTGAGCATTCCCATTGTTTTTTCCAATCAAAATTTCTTCTTGCATCTGCCATTGCATCGTCAATATCCCTTGCGTGAGGAATCTTTTTTGCAATGTCTGCTGCATGTGCCGCAATTCTTGATGCTATAATTCCTTGTTTTACATCATCTACATTCGGGAGAGCCAAGTGTTCTGCAGGTGTTACATAACAAAGGAACGCCGCGCCTGCTGATGCTGCTATTGCTCCGCCGATTGCTGAAGTTATATGGTCATAGCCGGGAGCAATGTCGGTAACAATCGGTCCTAACACATAAAATGGTGCACCCATACAAATCGTCTGTTGCAATTTCATATTTGCTTCAATCTGATCAAGAGGCATATGTCCCGGGCCTTCTACCATAACCTGAACATCTTTTTCCCAAGCACGTTTTGTAAGTTCGCCAAGTCTTACAAGCTCTTCTATCTGACAAACATCACTTGCGTCTGCAAGACATCCAGGGCGACAAGCATCTCCAAGTGAAATGGTAACATCATATTTACGGCAAATATCGAGTATTTCATCGTAATATTCGTAGAACGGATTTTCTTCACCTGTCATACTCATCCATGCAAAAACTAAAGAACCGCCACGTGACACAATATTCATTTTCCTTTTGTGATTTTTAATTTGTTCTATGGTTTTTCTTGTGATACCGCAGTGAATGGTTACAAAGTCCACGCCGTCCTGAGCATGAAGTCTTATGACATCAATGAAATCCTTTGCGGTAAGCGTATCTAAATCTCTTTGATAGTGAATTACGCTGTCATATACGGGAACCGTTCCTATCATCGCAGGACATTCACTTGTCAGCTTTTGTCTGAATGGTTGGGTATTGCCGTGAGAAGATAAGTCCATAATAGCTTCCGCACCCATATTTACGGCTGCCATAACCTTTTCCATTTCAATGTCATAATCTTTGCAGTCTTTGGATACGCCCAGGTTTACATTGATTTTTGTGCGAAGCATAGAGCCAACACCGTTTGGATCTATACAGGTATGTAATTTGTTTGCACAAATTACAACCTGCCCTTTGGCAACAAGCTCTCTGATTTCCTCTGGTGTTCTGTATTCCTTTTCTGCAACTGCCTTCATTTCAGGTGTTATGATGCCCCTTTTTGCGGCATCCATTTGTGTTGTATAATTTCTCATTCCATCAGTTCCTTTCAATCAGATATTTTTTCTTCGGCAAAATGCGATGTAAGGTCAAAGTTATGCATCATCGGTCCTGAACCTTGTCCTAAATCAAGCTGTGCGGATAGAGCACTCGAAATATATTCTTTTGCTCTTTGTACGGACTCGGCAAGAGCAAACCCTTTTGCAAGGTTTGATGCTATAGCACTTGATAATGTACATCCTGTCCCGTGTGTGTTGGGGTTGTCTATTCGCTTACCTTCAAACCAATAATACTCTCTGTCTGCATATAAAAGGTCATTTGCATCATTGATGTTATGACCTCCCTTTAGAAGAACTGCACAGTTATGTGCATCACCAATAACTTTTGCTGCCTTTTCCATATCCTCTTTAGTTTCAATGGCAAGCTCTGACAGAACTTCAGCCTCCGGTATGTTAGGTGTAACGAGTGTTGCTATCGGAAGTAGTTCTTTGGTAAGCGTCTCAACTGCATCTGTTTTCATAAGTGCAGAACCGCTTGTTGCAACCATAACAGGATCAACAACAATGTTTTTTGCCTTATGGTATTTTAGTCTGTCTGCTATTACGCTTATCAACTCGCTTGAAGATACCATACCGATTTTGACGCTGTCGGGGAATATATCCTCAAATATCGCATCCAATTGTTGTTTCAGGAAATCAGGTGTTGACTCCTGAATTGCTCTCACGCCGGTCGTGTTTTGTGCCGTCAGTGCCGTTATAGCACTCATAGCATAAACACCATTCATCGTCATTGTTTTAATATCTGCTTGAATACCGGCGCCTCCACTGCAGTCGCTTCCTGCAATAGTCAATGCTGTTTTCATTTTCATAGTTTTATTCTCCTTTCGTTTTTCAGCATCGTTTTATATAGCGACATAAGGTGGTGCCCCCAATCTGCCGCTTATTTTTATTTGTTTATACTATTCCAAAACTTTTCAAAATCTGAATAGTTTTCAATATAGTAGTCTGCTATCATTTTAAGTTCCTCTTGATTTTCTTCATGAACATCAAAAACTCCAACGGTCACAAAACCATCCGATTTTGCTGTTCTCAAAGCATGCACGACATCTTCAAATACAGCTGTTTCTTTTTTAGAAGTTCCGAGATGATTTTGTGCCTCACGGTATATGTGAGGTTCCTCCTTGCTATGTCCCACCGATGCACAGGTGAATACTTCAGAAAAATAATCCCTAACGCCAAGTCTACCCAATGAAATTTCTACCAAAGGTTTATCTGTAACTGTAGCAATACACATTTTTACACCTTTGGCTTTGAGTTTTTCCAAGAACACTTCAATACCTGGCTTTAGTTTTACAGTTTCGGCATAATATCGTTCTACCATTTTGTTTACGCCGTCTATAATCTCATTTACAGATAAGGTGACTCCATAATTCTCTCTGTAATACTCTGCAGCCTGTTCCAAAGTAAAGGCTTTGAATGTTTCTTTCAGGTTCTCCTTTGGCTCTTTACCAAGAGAACGAAGATAATCTTCGCCGATTGTATCCCATATAAACATCGAATCAAGGATGGTTCCGTCTAAATCAAATATTGCTCCTTTTAACATAATCCCAATTCCTTTGCTCTGGCTTTTAGTTCGGTGGTAGCTTGCTTGGGATCATCTGCCTTCATAATTGCCGATACAACACAGATACCTGCAATTGGAATACCTTTGAGAATATCAATATTATCCTTATTAAGTCCGCCGATAGCATTTACAGGTATCGGAACAGCACTACAGATATTGCCAAGCGTTTCTGTTGATGTAATAACTGTTTTTACTTTAGTTGTAGTTGGAAATATCGCTCCTACCCCGAGATAGTCTGCACCTTGCTGATAAGCTTCAAGAGCCTGCGGAACAGTTTTTGTTGTTGCTCCTATAATAAAATCATCACCGAGGATTTTTCGTGCTGTGTTGATTGGCATATCGCTTTGTCCAAGATGAACACCTTCTGCTCTCATAGCGAGAGCAACATCAACTCTGTCGTCAATGATAAGCGGAACATTATATTTCTTTGTAAGTGTATGCACCTTTTCTGCAAGTGAAATATATTCTCTTGTTGTTTTATCCTTTTCACGAAGCTGCAGTAGGCTAGCCCCGCCTTTTAATGCTTCTTCGGTTCTTCTTAAAAAGTCTTCTTCGCTAAATCCGGTACTGTCTGTTATAAAATATAGCGTTGTATCAAAATTTCTCATCTTCTTTTTCTCCTATACATAAAGATAGTCATTTAAGACCGGCTGTAAGCCTTCGTCTGCAATGTCTTTATACATCTTGTCAAGGCTTCTGTTATCGTCTATCTCAAACTGTTCATCGCCCTGTACTTCATCTGATTCTTTTCCGCTGTATTTACTTTCATGGTCGCCAATTCCGGTAGAAACACCTGCCGATACCTTTGTTGCGGCAATCTTCACAATTCCGTTTCTAAATTCTGCACTTTCACGGGAAGATACTGTAATACCGACAAAAGGTAAGAATATACGGTAAGCACAGATTATCTGACAAAGCTGTTTTTCGTGAACATCCAATGGATTGATTTTATCGTTATTGATAATCGGCCTGAGTCTTGGACAGGATAGTGACATTTCCGCATGAGGATATTTTCTTTGCAGGTAGTACACATGAAGCGCACTTGCTAAAGCATCCTTTCTGAAATCCGAAAGTCCTAAAAGTGCAGAAAATGCTACTCCACGCATACCGCCCATAAGTGCTCGTTCCTGTGCATCAAAACGATAAGGCCACACACGCTTATGACCGAGCAGGTGAAGTTGTTCATATTTATCTGTATCATAAGTTTCCTGGAATACGGTCACATAGTCAGCACCGCACTCGTGAAGATACTTATATTCATCGGTATTTACGGGGTATATTTCAAGTCCTACCATACGGAAATACTTTCTTGCAAGCTTGCACGCTTCACCGATATAATTTATATCGCTTTGAGCACGGCTTTCGCCTGTAAGTATCAGAATTTCTTCCATACCGCTGTCTGCTATAACCTTCATTTCTTTTTCAATCTGCTCCATAGAGAGCTTCATGCGGTTAATATGGTTATAGCAATTAAAACCGCAATACACGCAGTAATTCTCACAGTAATTAGCTATGTAAAGAGGAGTAAAAAGATATACTGTGTTGCCAAAATGCTTGCTTGTCTCAAGTCTTGCTCTCTGTGCCATTTGTTCTAAAAACGGCTCTGCTGCAGGAGAAAGTAGTGCTTTAAAATCTTCTATGGTACAAGTTTCATGCTCCAATGCTGCTTTTACATCTTTTGCAGTATATTTTAAGTAATCAAAAGAATCCATATGTTCCATTACATTCTTGCAAACATCGGATTCTATTTTCTCCATACCCGGTAAATATTCCATATGATTTTTTCGTGAGGAAGGTTCTATTTCGAGTCTGTGCTTTTTTGCAAGTGCTTCAGGTGACAAGTGCTCCGAATCTACAAAAAATTGATTTTCCATTTTTAATCCCCCTTAATCACGCAAAAATCCAGTAAGCGGATCGGATGCAGAGGCACCTCTTGTAAGAACTCTGCCAAGACCTGAAAGGTAAGCTTTTCTTCCTGCCTCGATTGCCTGACGGAAAGCTGACGCCATAAGCGGAAGATTACCTGCGGTAGCGAGTGCTGTGTTTGCCATAATTGCAGCAGCACCCATTTCCATAGCTTCACAAGCCTGAGAAGGTTTACCGATACCTGCATCAACAATAATCGGCAGGTCAATTTCATCTATAAGAATCTGAATAAAGTCTTTTGTTGCAAGACCTTTGTTAGAGCCTATGGGAGATGCAAGGGGCATTATGGTAGCTGCTCCTGCGTTTATCAAATCACGAGCAACATTTAGGTCAGGGTACATATACGGCATAACAACAAATCCGTCATTTGCAAGGATTTCTGTTGCTTTAATTGTTTCCTGATTATCCGGGAGAAGATACTTTGAATCACGCATAATTTCAATTTTTACAAAATTACCGCATCCAAGCTCACGGGCAAGTCGAGCAATTCTTACTGCTTCTTCAGCATTTCTTGCTCCGCTTGTGTTTGGGAGAAGCGTTATACCTTTTGGGATAAAATCTAAAATGTTTTCTTGTTCCTTTGTGTTTGCTCGGCGGACTGCAAGGGTTATAATCTCCGCACCTGCATCCTTTACCGCAGCTTCAATTAGATTAAGAGAATATTTTCCCGAAGTCTGGTTTCCCTGTCAACGGATACGGGCAATGCGTTTACCTTGTCCCGTTACAAAAAGGAAATGCAGGGCGTCTATTCTACAAGTGTCAGCCGCGATACGCTGGGTGAATGCCCGATGGCATACAAGGATTCCAATACAGTTATGGAACAGATCAGACCAAGACAAAAAACTTTTTTGTCATCTTTATAAAGATAACCGTTTTTTATGTATACATTTTTATTCTTGTATGATATATTTTGTCCTAAATATATCAATACTCTCCTTTCTTTTAAAC
>OLOI01000261.1_pt1 | contig 55288 bp, 49 predicted proteins | sample 1672131 | NCBI WGS metagenome assembly OLOI01 (sample SAMEA3136651, study PRJEB25190) | human gut metagenome
AAGGGTTGGGCTGTTCGCCCATTAAAGCGGTACGCGAGCTGGGTTCAGAACGTCGCGAGACAGTTCGGTCCCTATCTGTCGCGGGCGCAGGAAATTTGAAGGGAGCTGTCCTTAGTACGAGAGGACCGGGATGGACGTACCACTGGTGCACCAGTTGTCATGCCAATGGCACAGCTGGGTAGCTACGTACGGAAGGAATAAACGCTGAAGGCATCTAAGCGTGAAGTCCACCCTAAGATAAGATTTCCCATTGTTTTAAACAAGTAAGACCCCACGTAGACTATGTGGTTGATAGGTCGGAGGTGTAAGTGTGGTGACACATTCAGCTGACCGATACTAATAGGTCGAGGGCTTGACCTAATTTTCTTTGTGAGTAAGGCTTGCTTTTCCTTTATTTCTTTTTCATTCATGCCATTCGGTGACTATAGCGAGGAGGTCACACCTGTTCCCTTTCCGAACACAGTAGTTAAGCTCCTCTGCGCAGATCATACTTGGCGGGTGACCGCCCGGAAACCTATGTCGTCGCCGGAATCGGAAGGATCCTTGATGAGATTACTCGTCGAGGGTCTTTTTTATTTGTTGTATGCGCAACTGCGTGTTGCTTGCTTTTGCCGGTATATTATGATAGAATGAATCCGAGGTGATGGATTTATGGATACAAAAGATGTTTTACTGGAACTGAGAACGAAAAGAGGGCTGTCACAGGACGAGCTTGCCGAAAAGATTTTTGTTACCAGACAAGCAGTGTCGCGATGGGAAAATGGCGAGACTGTCCCGAATACAGAAACGTTAAAATTGCTTTCTCAATTTTTTGATGTGTCAATCAACACTCTGCTCGGTGCACCGCGTCAGCTGATTTGCCAGTGCTGCGGAATGCCGCTTGACGATACCTGCATCAGCAAAGAGAAGGATGGCACATTTAACGAGGAATATTGTAAATGGTGTTACGCAGACGGTACATTTCGGTATCATAGCATGGAAGAGTTGATCAACTTTTGTGTGGAGCATATGGCAACCGAAAATTGGCCGGCGGAGCAGGTGCGGGCACATATGGAGGCCGTTGTTCCGAAACTGAACCACTGGAAATAATCACACAGTGTTCGGCTTTCATGTGTCTAACCTGATATTAGTAATCCGAACCTGCCTGTAAAGGCAAAATTTTGACATTCTTTGGCTATGAAGGCAGGGTTATCCAAAATGCCTTTGTCCGACTCGGTCAGTATAAAAAGTGGGGGATTTTGTATGAAACAATGGATTGGTTACTGCGGTCTGGATTGCGAGGTATGCGACGCCCGCATTGCAACGATCAACCATGATGAGGTACTCAGAAAAAAGACGGCGGCGCTTTGGAGCGCGTTGAACGGTGTGGAAATTACCGCAGAAATGATTCACTGCACAGGTTGTCGGGTCGCCGGTGAAAAAACGCCGTTTTGCGATACGATTTGTGCGGTCAGAAAGTGTGCGGCCGGCAGAGGTGTGGAAACCTGCGCCGATTGTGCAGAAATGGAATACTGTGCGATTTTAAAACCCATTGTCGGGAACAATGCAAAAGCCCTGGAAAACCTGCGAAAGTCTTAGGCTCGGCAGGGGATTTTCGGTTTAGCAATGAAATATGAAAAAGAGCAAGCAATGAATGATATGCATCCCAAAGTTAACCGTTTAAAGTTAACCGTTTTTGGAAGTGCAGATCAAAAGGCTTGCTCTTTTTTAGAAAAGCCGAACCGCGGCGATACTTGCATCACAGATGCATGTGCAAAAATGTGGCGGCACCGCCGAAGCGTAAATAAACGCGTGTTAAGCGAAACGGTGCGCCGAGTATGCCTTTTTTCAAAAAGGGAGGTGCAAGGAGGCTGCGGATGTTTTTTACATAAAAAAGGAGCAAAGCAAGCTTTGCTCCGCATGGCGTCCCAGATAGGAATCGAACCTACGGCGTTTCGCTTAGGAGCTAACTGTACCGTATATTTCACAGTGTTACTCCGTGTTCGTAAATTCCGCAAAATCCGCATAACTACGGACTTTGTGGGGGTTTTATGTGTTGTAGCGTGCTATGGCGTTTCATCTCGTTTTACCCCGTTTTGAAAGCTCAAATTAGCAAACTATTAGCAAACACATAACTGACAAATACACATCGCACCTGTCGTCGATACACCTATTTTATCACAAAAATTACGAAAAGTGAATACCTTTTACCAAAATTACACGGATTTATTTTGAATTTGTCAACAAAAGAGCGTTGCTTATATACAAGCAGCGTTCTTTTTATATATAAGAAAGTTTCAAGGAGGTGAAAAGAGATGTCGCAGTTTGATTACTTTTACGGCGATGAGGGCGAGCAATTTGCATTTTACAGAATCCCGAAGTTGCTCATTACTTCCCCGGTATTCAAGCGGTTGTCTGATGGAGCAAAGCTGCTTTATGGATTGATGCTTGACCGTATGTGCCTGTCAGTAAAAAACGGATGGGTTGATGAGCATAATCGAGCGTATATATTTTTCACAACAAATGATGTGATGGAGCTTATGTGCTGCGGCACCGAAAAAGCAACAAGGATTATAGCCGAGCTTGACAGCGAAAAAGGCATTGGTCTTATAGAACGCAGAAAGCAAGGACAAGGAAAGCCTGCTATTGTTTACCTTAAAAAGTTCTATGGGTTTGACGATGACACCGGGCGAAAGTGCAGACTTTCGGAAACCGAAAGTCAAGACTTCGGGAAATCGAAAAACAAGACTTTTGATAATCAAAATTCAAGACTTTCGGAAAGCAAAAGTGCAGACTTTCAAGAATCGAAATGTAATAATACTGAGATTAGTGATACTGAAAAGAGTTATACTGATTTGAGTGAAACTGATCCTATCATATCACATCACGGTGGTTCTTCCTCTCTTTCCGGCGAAATACCCGATACGATAAGATGGATGGAAGAAAGAAACTGCTACGAAAGAATTATTAAAAACAATATCGACTATGACATTATAGTTGAGCAATACGGCAAAGCGTGGCTTGATGAAATCGTAATGCTTATGGTTGATGTTGTTTGCAGTAAGGAGTCGTATATCAGAATCAATAAACAAGAATATCCGCAGGAGGTGGTTAAAAGCAGATTTTTGAAGATAAACAGCGAGCACATTGAATACATCAATTTTGCGTTAAAAGAAAACGCATCAAATGTCCGTAATATACGGGCATTTTTAATTACGACAATATACCGTGCCTTCGAAACTACGGATAATTGGTACTCCGCAAAGGTAAGGCACGATATGAAAACTATGTAATGGAAAGGTTGGTCAAGATGAGCAAGGTTATAGCAATAGCAAATCAGAAAGGCGGCGTTGGCAAAACTACAACAACCGTCAACTTGGGCATTGGTCTTGTAAATGAGGGTAAAAAAGTTCTGCTCATTGACTGCGATGCTCAGGGCAGCTTGACGGAGAGCTTAGGTTTTCAAAATCCCGATGATCTGAAAATAACATTATCTACTATGATGCAGAAAGCCATAAATGAAGAACCCTTTGCAAAGGATGAGGGCATCATACATCATAATGAGGGTGTCGATTTAGTTCCGGCAAATATAGAACTGTCGGGTATGGAAACAGCACTTGTCAACATTATGAATCGTGAAAGAGCCTTGAAAACCTATATTGATAAGGTAAAGAATAATTACGATTATGTGCTGATAGACTGCACCCCTTCTCTCGGTATGCTGACAATAAATTCACTTGCAGCAGCAGATGAGGTAATTATTCCCGTTCAGGCACATTACCTTCCGGCAAAAGGCTTGGAACAGTTAATCACAACTGTCGGCAAAGTAAAACGGCAGATAAACCCTGATTTGAAAATTGGCGGCATACTGCTGACTATGGTAGATAAGCGAACCAAATTCGCAAAGGATGTTTCCGGGCAGATAAGATTTAACTACGGAAAGCACCTGACAATCTATAAAACGGAAATTCCGTTATCTGTAAAAGCGGCTGAAACCTCTGCTGTCGGTAAGAGCATTTATACCTACGATGGCAACGGCAAAGCAGCAGACGCATATAAGGACTTTACAAAGGAGGTGCTTGACGGTGGCAAACAACGGAATAAACATAGGTCTGAAATCATACGATGACCTTTTCAAAACAGACGAAGGCAGAAAAACCGAAGAAATAAAGCCTATTGCCATTGGTGAGCTGAAACCCTTTGAGCAACAGCCGTTTAAGGTTCTGCTTGATGAGAGTATGGACGAACTTGTGGAAAGCATAAAACAAAGCGGTGTTCTCTCTCCCGTAGTAGTAAGACCGCATAAAGACGGCGGCTATGAAATACTCTCCGGGCATCGTAGAGTTAAGGCGTGTGAGATTGCCGGTATTACAGAAGTTCCCACTGTAATCAAAGACCTTGACGATGACACAGCAACGATTCTGCTTGTTGACAGTAATCTTCAGCGTGAAAACATACTGCCGAGCGAAAAAGCATTTGCTTATCAAATGAAGCTTGAAGCTATGAAAAGAAAGGCAGGCAGACCTACAAAAGAAAATGCGTCGCAAATTGCGACAGATTTTATAAGCGGTCGTTCTGACGAACTTTTAGGAGCACAGGTTGGTGAAAGTAAAGACCAAGTTCGGAGATATATCCGACTGACAAATCTCATTGATCCTATACTTGAAATGGTTGATAACAAACAAATCGCACTTAATGCGGCGGTTGAAATCTCATACCTCGGAACAAAGGAACAGGTTGAGGTTCACAAAGCCATTGAAAGCGAGGACGGCGCACCCTCTATTGAGCAAGCAAAAAAGATACGCCGTTTCTTTGATGACGGCAAACTCAATCCCGATGTTATTCTTTCGATTATGCAGGAGGAAAAGCCGGAAAAGATAAAAATAACACTTGGCGAAGATAAGCTGAAAAAGTATTTTCCGAAAGGATATACCAAACAGCAGATTGAAGCTGAAATATTAAGATTGCTTGAAAACGCATACCGTAAAAAGCAACACGGAATGGAGAGATAAATATGACTTGGTTATGGGTATTACTTGCCTTTATTGCCGGAGGTACTTTCGGAGTAGTAATGATGTGCTGCTTTATAGTGGCAAGTGAGGAGGATAAAAGACTTGAAAAACTTAATACAGACGATGCCGACAGCGAATAAGAAGCGTGTCGGCTATTTTTATGGAGGTAGATACAATGGATTGGAGAAAAAACGCAGGATATATTATCACAAATTCAATTACAATCGGCGAATCCGAAATTGTCCTCGGCGTACACGAAACTAAACCCGATATGTTCGTCACTTGGGAATGTAACAACAAGACCGATTATTATTGGGGGCATTATTTTACAAGCCTGCTTGCAGCTCAAAGAGATTTTTGTGAGCGTGGTCTTGACAAGGTGCGTTTCTATGAGCATCATAAGCCGAAGAAACCGCCGGAGCCTGAGAGGTGACGTTATGGCAAATTCAAGACAACCCGATTTCAGGTACAATGACAGCGGATATTCTGACCTTACGGCGTTTGAAGCATTAAACAATGTGCGGCGTGAGGAACGCAGACAGCTTATATATGAATTGAAAGCACTTGCGAATAAATACGGATACCGCATTGTAAGTACAATTCAACTAAAAGAGATTGAGAGTGATTCAGATGGCTAACAAAGACTGTTTTGCTTATAGTCCAATGAGCTGCCGCATTTTAACCGAGCGTATTTGCGATAACAAAAAGTGCAGTTTTTATAAAACCCGTGAAGAAATCAAAGAGAACTTGAAAAAATACCCGCCCTTTGACTATAAGCTGTATAAGGAAACAGGACAGAAAGTTTATTATAAGCGAGGTGACGAATGATGAACGAGGATAAAAGAAAAATCGGAGAATATACTGTCCGAAATGCTATGTATGTAGGCAGAAAAGAATATGCCTTATGTGAGAATATGAACGATCCGCACGGAATGTTTTATATGACTTGTGTTGTAACAGCAAACGATTTGTTTGAATTTTACAGCGAGGTATTATCAAATGATAACTACTTGGAAATTGCCGATTTATATACAGACAGAGTAAAAAACGCAGTAAAAGAGCTAATTGCCGAAGAAAAGAAGCTACCACCCGGTATTGTTACAGCGGATATGTGTGACAGTATTCGTGATAAAAACTTGGAGGGAGAAATCATTGTTATTAAAGCTAATGTCCTACGCCCTGAATATCGTTCACAAGCACATCAGATTGTGCTTGCCAAAGGCGGTAACGGTGCAAGGGCAAATGCACGAGGAAGTGCTGTGTTTTGTGAATATCTTACCGACTGCCGCAGCACACGGTTTGAAAGGATGGATGTTCTCGGAATACTCAAAAAAGAACACTATCCCGAATGGGTAAAAAAACGGGTTGAGATTATCGACGAGTTCAAAAGAAATCCCGATGTTTTTCAATACGGAAATAAGCACTTTATCGGTATTGGAGAACTGCCCCCACAAAGAGAGCGAAATTTCAATATTCATTTACGGCACGATGCGTCTATGACATTTGAAACCCATAACGGAGATAAGTTCCAATACAATTACCGCAATTTTATGAATGCTGCAAAGGGTTCTCCGTGTGATGTTTTCAAATGCTACGAAAACGGAAACCTGTATATCCCCGGCGAAAACGAACTATTTCACTATACGGGAAAATACAGAGAATTGGGCGAACAGCCGCAGGCAAAGAAAAAGACGCACAAGGAGGTTGAACGCTAATGGAAGCAAAGCACGTTGTTTGGTCTGATATTAACTTGGACTTTGAACATTGGCGTGACGACCTGCAAGAGCAATATCCGACTGCATCCGAAGATGAGCTGATAACGAAAATGTATGAAATAAATAATGACTACTTGGATGATGAAAGAGTGAATCTGAATATCCAATTACCGCAAAGCATTATCGTAATCGGTGACTTGGGACTGTGGAACGGTCGAGTTCACGGATATAAAATGATTGACAGCGGCAATATCAAAGACTGTTTATATTCCGACTGTGATATGAATGAGTGGTATGTTGACAAAAATGGTGATTTACGCTGTACCGCAGTTCATCACGACGGTTGGAATCATTATCTGTACCGCACTTTCAAAGACGGTGTTACAGACAGTCAAATAGAAAACCTGCAAGACAAAATCTATGCAGGCAAAGCAACAAGACGGGACATCACCCGTGTAACAAGACGGCTCGGCGATGAAATCGGAGCTGTATATGGTTGGGAGTTCCCTAAAAGAACAGAAAGGCAGGTTGAACGCTGATGGAAAATAAAGAAATACGCTTTATAGACAGCCATTATAATGAGCTGTTCAGAATACCCGACAACAGCAGTATTACGGTAACATATCCCGACGGGCATACCGAGGATAAATTCTGTAAATACATTGATGAATACCACACCTACATTGACGGTGTTTGTTATCATATCTGCCAATGGGCAGAGCTTATGGAACAAAACGGAAATGTGTGTGCTCCGGCAGATAAACCCGAATATACACTTGAACCCATTGAACAGTCCGAATTTGAGTTTATGTATAAAAAAGAGGACGAAAGCATTGAACGAGGCTGCATCGGACACCTTCGGGCAGACTTTGACACGGGCAAAGCCTTCTTTCATACTTGGTGGGCAGAAAATGACAGCTTGAAAACACCGGAGTTCAAAGCAGAGTTTGACAAGGTTATAGAATACTTCCGCAAGAAGTCCTCTACACCGCTTCTCAAAAGCCGTTCCGATATGTATAATGTCTGCTATCGTTTAAGACCTACGGCTTATGAAGGCAACCACGAAATAAAAGGCTTTAAGGTACAGACGGATAAACACACATATTACCTCCGCTGTAACCCCCGACTTGGTGAATATAACCTTTACGCATACTGCTATAAGACAAGCGAGCTTGAAAAATTCAAGAACACACGCTTTGTCGAGCAGAACTTTGACGATGTTGACAAGGATAAATTCTTTATAACCGATAACGGCGTTACAGAGGTATATTTTAACCCCGATTCTACTGCCGGAGGTCAGCTTGTATATAACGAGATTTCCAAAGACCTTATTGCAGAAGCAGCAAAAGCTACAAGCAACACAAAGGACTTTTTTAACTATCTGCAAGAGAACTGCCGTCAATACCTTATGGATATTGACACGCCTGAGTTCAGAGGAAATCTTGAGAGCTTTATGCAGAGAAAGGCAGATTTTGAGGACTACAACGATAAGACAGCAAAAGCTCTCAAAAAGTTTGCAGGTGTCGAACCGGAAAAAGCTCCGAAGAAAAAGGAACCGGAAAGATAAACCGTATGCACTCCGACCGAAAGGAGCGTGATTATATTGGTAACGGCGAATATACGGTTTTTAGCAAATCGCCTTATGGCAGACCTAACCTGTAAAAACAGTGAGCTTTATAATAACCTGCAAGAAATCGGCATACTAACACCACCTAACATCATTACATTGGATAATGCAAGAACCTTGCAAATACATCTTGTCCCCGATGATGAAGCCGGAGAGCTTATATGCTCCATTGTGAATACGAGAAAAGACACTCTTGGGAATGTTCAAAGGCTTTGCAGATATGTGTACTGTATGAACGAACCAAACCGTGAGAGCTTTTTGGGGAAAATTGAGTCCGGTGAAATAAAGACAGTACAGCAAGGCATAAAACTCGCTGAAAAAATGCGGGAGCAGAAAAATATAAGCAGATAAGAGGTGAAAACAAGTGGCGACGAAATTGCAACTCATTTCCGAGCTATCAAAAAGCACTTCAAAGCAGTTGTCCGGTTATGATAATTGGACGGCTTTTTTACGTTCTGCCGCTTGGCAGTATAAATACCCCTTTGAAGATCAGCTTTTAATATTCGCACAACGCCCCGATGCAAAAGCGTGTGCGGACTTTGACACTTGGAATGAAAAGCTGCACCGAAGAATTAAACGAGGTGCAAAAGGTATCGCCCTCTTGCGTGAGGGCAACAGAGGATATTATCTTGACTATGGCTTTAACGCAAAACAAAAAGAAGCACTTGAAACGCTTCTTGAAAACAGCGATGCTTACGTCGGCTCTATGCAGAGCTTGGCAATATCCGATGCAACAGCACAAGATGTTATTGACGCTCTCCCGGATAGCCTGTCAGCAGAGCGAAAATCCGTTGTTAAAAAGGCGTGTTCTCTTGTCGGCAAGGTAACATACTTTTGGGGCGGTAAATCATCTGCGATAGGTTGGGACTCTGAATGGGGCAAGATGAAGCTTGTAACTTCCGAGGGCAGCAGAACCACCGGATGTATGCGACCGTTCGGACTTGACTGCTCAGGCTTTGTTACCTGGGCATTTCACAACGCAGGCTTTTCAGAGTCGGCAATAGGACACGGAGCAAGCACACAGGCATCAAAAGGAACTCGTATTTCGTGGAGTTCTGCACAGCCGGGAGATTTAGCTGTATATGACGATAAATCTCATATAGGCATTGTCGCAGGCAAAGACAGCAGCGGAAACACCCTTGTCATTCACTGCTCGTCAGGCTCTAACAATGTTGTAATCACCACGGGCGGCTTCGGTTTTGTTGTACGACCGAACTGCTATTCATAAAAAAATCGGAGGTGTTCACAGCGAACATCTCCGAGTAATTTTTTTCATCAAGTACAATACTTAATTATTCCGTATGGAAATACTGCACAAATGCCTTAAAATCAATGGTTCATAGCTTTTTTACAGAAATAGTCTATGATAAAATATACACAGTCATTATATCATATAATGATCAAAAAATCAATATTTTGGAGGTATTTTGTGTAAATTCTCCGTCAAAAAGTTCGTCAGAAAGAGAGGTAATATTTTATGGCAAGGCACGGTGAAAATATTTACAAGAGAAAAGACGGTCGATGGGAAGGCAGATATATCAAGGGATATGACATAAACGGCAAGGCAATTCCCGGATATATTTATGGAAAAACCTATAAAGAAGCAAAGGAGAAATTAACCCTTGCAAAAGCTAATGTAAAAGCTGTTCAAAAACCTGTTTCCTCGGATATGACTGTTGCTATGTGGTTTGAAAAATGGCTTGATTCTCAAAAGCGTATCAAGCGTTCCTCATACACCACATATTCCTCGAATATAAACAAGCATATAATCAAGGAAAGATTAAACTGAAGCTGCTCACGGATGAGCATATACAAACCTTTATAGATGACATATCAGGCGAGCTTGCTCCGAAAAGTGTGCGTTCTGTTTTTTCAATTCTGCGATTAGGATTAACAGAAGCACACGAAAAGAAACTGACCGTCGATTTGTGTAGAAAAATCAAGCTCCCGAAGGTCAAGCGAAAAGAGGTTAAGGTTTTTACAAAAATTGAGCAGAAAGCCATAGAACAGTATATAGAATGTTCCGAAAATCCCAATGACATTGGTATCCTTATATGCTTTTATACTGGCATCAGAATCGGAGAGCTTTGTGCGTTAGACTTTGAAAATATTGACTTGAAAAGAGGTGTTATATCTATCGTTCAAACATTGTATAGAGTCAAAAGCGAAAAAGGCAGTAAGAAAACTGAATTGAGAATTTCCACTCCCAAAAGTGAATCATCTATCAGGGATATACCACTTCCAAAATTTTTGATTGCAAAGCTAAATGCGATTAAAAATGGAAGTGGTTTTCTTATTCAACGGAACGGAAAATATGTAGAACCAAATGTTTATGCCCGGAGATATAAAAAGATTTTGGAGGAATTGGAGATACCGTATCGGAAATTTCACGCAACCCGACACACCTTTGCGACAAGGGCGTTGGAGATCGGTATGGATATAAAAACGCTCTCCGAAATTCTCGGACATTCTTCTCCTACGGTAACACTCTGTCTTTATTCTCATTCTCTGCCGGAGCATAAGAAAAAAGAAATGGACAGACTCGGAAAGCTGTATAATCAGTCAAATTAGTCCGTCACAAATAATTGAATAGTGCTTGATTAGGGCAAAAAGTAAGAGTTAGTCATTAAGTATTGTACTTAACGACTTTTATTTTTGCCCAAAATCAAGTATTTAATCAATTTGACGGAGAAAGTGAAGTGTTATCGTGAATAAAGAAATTGATACGTCACATAGCTGCTGCTTTTTCGGACATAGAAAAATAAACGAAACGCCCGAACTGATAGAAAGACTTACAAACGAGATTGAGGTCTTAATCACCGAAAAAGAGGTTGACACCTTTTACTTCGGCAGCAAAAGTGAATTTAACTCCTTGTGCCATAAAGTAGTTTCCGACCTGAAAGAAAAATACCCCCACATAAAGCGTGTTTATGTGAGGTCGGCTTTTCAGCATATTCCCGATTGGTATGAGAATAGCTTGCTTGAATATTATGAGGGTACGTACTTCCCGGAGCATATGGAAAAGGCAGGCAGAGCTTCCTATGTGGAACGCAATCAGGAAATGATAAATCAATCTGATTTCTGCGTGGTGTACTACGATGAAAGCTATGCACCGCCGCAGAGAAAAAACAGCAGACGTGATTTAACAAGTTATCAACCCAAAAGCGGCACCAAGGTCGCATACGACTACGCCGTGAGAAAGAAGAAGGAAATTGTGAATGTATTTGTAGGAGAATAGATTATGGCTCATTCAAACCTTAAAGATGCTAAAAGCACAAAAAATGACGAGTTTTATACTCAGTATGAAGATATACAGCGAGAAATAAACGCATACTTGGAATATAACCCGGATGTTTTCAAAGGCAAAACAGTCCTGCTCCCTTGTGATGATCCTGAATGGAGCAATTTTACAAAGTTTTTTGCACAGAACTTTGAAAACTTCGGTTTGAAAAAATTGATAAGTACAAGTTATGCTACCGAAAGCAAAAAAATCAAATTTCAACAGCTTACATTTTTTGAAGAAAACAGTCCTCAATTTGATGAAACAAAAACAAATACGCACGGAAAGATATTTACTTTAACCCGTGATAGCAATAAGTCAGGCAATATAGATATTGACGATTTAGAATGGCACTATCTTGATGGCGATGGAGATTTCAGAAGTGAGGAAGTTATACAGTTAAGAAACGAGGCTGATATAATAGTTACCAATCCACCGTTTTCACTTTTTCGGGAGTTTTTGGCTTGGATTATAGAAGCTGACAAGAAATTTATCATCATAGGAAATATGAACGCAATTACATATAAAGAGGTTTTTCCTTTGATTAGAGATAACAAGATATGGCTTGGTAATGGCTTCAGCGGAGGAAACGCATATTTTAGACCTATCGGTGAAAACTTTGCCAATTATGCAAATGGTGTTTATGATGATAAAACAGGACTTGTAAAGTTCCGTAATTGTTGTTGGTTTACTAATTTTGAACACGGACGCAGACATCAACCGTTATCACTAATGACGGCTGATGATAATATAAAATTCAGCAAACACAAGGAAATTCGCAATATGGGATATTGTGAATACGATAATTACAATGCTATTGAAGTGCCATATACCGATGCAATACCGAGCGACTATGACGGAATTATGGGAGTTCCTATCAGCTTTTTAGATAAATACTGCCCCGAACAGTTTGAAATCATTGAGTTAAGCAGATATTTACAAGACGGACAAGGAATGTCGCAACAGTTTGTTGATGATTATTATGCACAAGGTAACACAGGACAAATATCCGCAGGACACCCCGACTTATGTTATTATGATAAAAACGGAAAAGCCGTAGTGCCATATATGCGTATTCTAATTAAACCAAAGGGGGATTTGAAATGATTACAACCCTTAAAACCGATATTACCGTAGCCGACATTTGCAAAGGCTTTGTATATAACGAATACGAGGGCAAAGGTCTGTTCGGACTGTCCGGCAAACTTGTTATTCAGCCGGAATATCAGAGAAATTACATATACGCTGACGGCAAGCGTGATGTTGCCGTTATAGACTCTATTATCAAGGGTTATCCTCTCGGACTTATCTATTTTACAAAAGTTGCTGAAGATAAATATGAGGTGCTTGACGGTCAGCAGCGTATAACGAGCTTCGGTAGATATGTTACGGGTAAATTTGCAATTACCGATAGTAACGGCATACCCCGATATTTTTCGGGACTTGCGGAAGATGTGCAAAAAAAGATAATGGGAACACCGCTTACCATTTACATTTGCGAGGGTACGGAGAGCGAAATCAAGGAATGGTTCAAGACTATCAATACTGCAGGCATACCGTTAAACGAGCAGGAATTGTCTAACGCCATTCATTCAGGCCCGTTTGTTACAAAGGCAAAAGAGGAATTTTCAAACAGTCAGAACGCCAATATTCAAAAATGGAGTGCCTATATTTCCGGCAGCGTTCTTCGACAAGATTATCTCCGCACAGCTCTTGAATGGGTAAGCAAAGGCAAGATTGACGACTATATGAGCAAGCACCGTTATGACGATAATATAACCGAGTTAAAGGCATATTTCACAAGCGTTATAGATTGGGTATCAAGTGTATTTACCGATGTAGAAAGCGAAATGCGTGGACTTCCTTGGGGCGAACTTTACGAGCAGTATCACACAAACTCATATAATCCCGATGAAGTATCTGCAAAGCTCCGTGAACTGTACGGCGACTTTTATGTTAAAGACAAAAAAGGTGTTTACGAATACATCCTCGGCGGCTGTACCGATAACAAGCTCCTTAACATCCGTGTCTTTGACGAGCCGACAAAAAAGACTGTTTACACACAGCAGACCGAAAAGGCAAAAGCAAAGAATGTGTCAAACTGTCCTCTCTGTGCTATGGGTAGCGATAACAACAAAACCCGTGTATGGAAAATAACCGAAATGGACGCAGACCACGTTACCGCTTGGAGCAAAGGCGGAGCAACAGATATAAAGAACTGTCAGATGCTTTGTAAAACACATAACAGAGCAAAGGGCAATAAATAACCCATAATACACAAAAAGCCATTTCACTTTTTACGGTGAAATGGCTCTCTTTTTTTCTGTATTACTTCAAGTGCATAAACAGCGTGAAAACATTATTTGCGGCGTTAAACTCATAGAATCCTCCGACCTTATTACAAAAGGCAGCGATTGAGCGTGTTCCTATGCCGTGTCCTTCTTCGTGACTTATAGGAATATCGTTTTTGTCAAACTCTACATTACCATCAAAGCTGTTGCGTATCATAACAACAAACTTCGGTTTTGAAAGGACTTTGATTTCAATAAATCTTTCCTCCGACGGCAGTTTCATACAGGCGTTCACTGCATTTTCAATGGCATTGGCAAATGCTGTTGCAAGCTCGCTTTCGTTTGCCTCAAAAACTTCGGGGAAGGCAAAACCGAGCTTAACATCAATTTCGGCATTTTTAGCTCTGCCGATATATACTGATAAAACAGCGTCTATAATAGCGTTATCGCAATACCTTACCACCTGTGTTTGCGTGATGTTGCTCTCGTATTCTTTAACCACATTTGCAAGCTCGTCATACTGCTTTGTTTCAACAAGGCTTGCAATAGCCTTCAGCTTGTGGCGAAAATCGTGTCGCTCTTTGCGGAAAGACTCGTTTGCTTCGCCAAGCTCTTTTACACGCTCAGTAATATTTGAAACCTGTAATTGCATAATTTTTTCCTGTTCGTCCCGTTCATAATTTAATTGCTGACGGCGAAGCGTGGATATTATGTGAATGTAAATTACGGGCATAAGAATAAACATAAGTACAAGTGCAGGAATTTGATGCGGTCTGTTTGCAATGTTGTCGGGATAGGTCATAAGCAGAGTTATGACGATATAGAAAAGAAATCCGATAACTGCAAAAATTCCCCAACCGTTGCCCGTGTGCTTCTGCACTTCAAGATATACGGGACGCAGCTTGCGATACACCCACACTTCAAGCAGCGGTAAGCTTAAAATTCTTACAAGAAACATAAAGAGGTAGCTGTTCGGTGAAATGTAGGGATTGAGAAGATTTGTTATATACACAATTTCCAAAATGATTGTGTCAACCATACAGAAGGTAAAGAAAAATCTTCCGTCCCTGTGCTTTGCCAAAAGCAACAGAACAACACAGCTCGGAAGCGACAGCGTTGCAAGCATAAGGGTTCCGTATCTGTCAAATCCCAAAACCACAAACAGAATCAGATTTACAATAATCAAAGGTATCATTGTAAGCATTGTGATTGATGTAGTTTTTTCCTTTGGATAACGGGACTCAAAAAGGAATAAAAACAGCACAAGCGTATGTAACATAGACCATAGCATAGATATATCTCGTAATATTGTCATTATAACCCTCCTAACTGAAAAGGTAGTCAGACCATACGCTACGCAGCTTGCGGCAGGTCTTTTCACTTAAAAACATTTTATATGTATCCCCGAAAACAGCAGCTTTATTTTCAACCTCTGTGATATGGTCAAGGTTTACAAGAATACTTTGATTGCATAGGTGAAACCGTCTGTCATCCAAAAGCTCCGCGCACGCTTCGGCAAAGGTTGTACGCAAGGTAACTGTTTCAACCGTTCTTCCTTTTGTAAGGTAATAACGAATGGCTCTTTTGGTAAGCTCTGCATACATAATGCTGTCGAAATTCAGCTTAATGCTTCTTTCCTTTGATTTAACAAGTATGTACTTATCATTCTTTTCGGCAATCGCTTCTATAGCTTCATCTACGGCTTTGAAAAATGCTTCGTCATTGATGGGCTTTATAAGATAGTCAAAGGCTTTTACACGAAATGCGTCAAGTGAATATTCCTGACTTGATGTAAGATAAATAATCTTTCCGTCAAATCCAAGATTACGAAGCTTATCGCCAAGCTGTATGCCGCTTAAATCCGGCATAACAACATCAAGAATGTATATATCATAACCGCCGTTTTTTTCACAGGCGGAGATTAAATCTTCGGGGTGCGTGAACGCTTCAAATGTAATGCTTTTTTCAGACCTCTGCTTTGTATATTTTTCAGTGGCAGCAATAGCATTTTCAAGACACTTCTTTTCATCATCGCAAATAGCAATTTTCATTTTTACCCCTCCTTTTTATGTTTTCATTAACATTATATTATATCAAAAATATGTAAAGCAGTCAATACAAAAACGAAAAAATCCACCTTGTCGCCCTTAAAAAAAGTTCTCGGCGGCAAAATATGCGCAAAAACGGTCAAAATATACGCAGGACGGTTTTTTGAAAAAATTTATGCTATAATGGTTATAAGTATAAAAGTGATGTTTTTCAGAAAGGAGAGCTAATAGGTTTGAAAGGTAAAATAAGGGTTGCAGTCTGCGGAAATCTCCCCACAGCTTGTAACTATTTACTCAAAAACGGAATTGTCTGCATAGATAAATTTTCGGACGCAACAGAAATTCCCGATGAACAGGTTTATCACTTGATTTTGATTTATGCTCCGCAGGCAGAGGGACTTCTTAACACAAGATACACAAGAAGCGTACTCGCAGGCGAAGAAACAGACAGTATTCCAATACGACTTCTCAACGAGCCAGCCTGCGATTCCGCACTCATAGAGCTTAAATCTATCATACGGAGAATTGAAAAACAGCTTGCAGAAAGCTCGGCATAGAGATTCTTGGAGGTTTGTACGAAAACAATAACGTAAAATAAATTTTGAAGGGACTGAAATTATGAAAACAAAAACACGAGTTCACAAATTATCAGCTTGGTTGCTTGCCATCGTCATGGTTGTGGGAATGCTTCCCGCAAGTCTCGTGACGGTTGTACAAGCGGCTGACTCTTCCGAAAAAGGAGAGATGAGTCGCTCGGACTATGAGGCTCTCGGCTTTGATATTGGTCTTGAAACGACCGACGAGTCCTACATAGGTCCCGGCAACACCACAATGAATGTGAGGAACGAGCTTTATCTCAACTATAACGGCTCCAGCCACTACGGCTGGGTTCTTCGAGATAATCTCAACCTGGACCACTCCAGTTGGAGCAGTTACGAAACCATTGGTGCTTACAAGCTCTATGGTCAGTACCGCAACGGCGACTGGGCTCACTTAAACGAAGGTAACGGCTATACCTACGGTCAGACCGGCGGCGAGGATTCCGTTATCGGTAGCCGGATTAAGAGCAGCAATAGCCACCAGCTCCGCACCTACGAAACGTCAGTGTCTTTCCGCTCTGCCAGCGGCAAAGAGGACAGAGTGGCGCAGCTTTATGTGAAATCCAGTGATAACCGTGTGGATTATAAGGCGTGCCTTGAAATCGTCAGGTTTGTGGAGTCCAACGGCAAATACACAGAATCTGTTGTAAGAAGCGTTACCTTGGGTAATATCCCGGCTCTGGATGAGGCAGGCAAAATCTACAATCCCATTTTTGATGCTCTCTTCGACGTGACCGCCGGCGACTTTGACGGCGACGGCATCGACGAAATTGCCGTTTACTACGGCACCAATGAGGTCAAGATATACGACACAGGCTCCAAGGGCGATTCCCTGAGCCTTTGGAAGACCATAGGTGCTTCCGAAATTCTGAAGGATCAGAACATCTCTGCCAAGAAGAGTGCTGACAGCACTGACGGCGGTGTTATGCGTGCTGCTGTTGTGGCTTTGGCTGCAGGTGACCTTAAGAAGGATTATAGCGACGATCTTGTTATCACGGTTTCTATGCCTGTGGATAATGACGGCAGCTGTCTCAATGCCCATCAGCAGAATCCCCATGCCTATGTCTACGGTGCAAACTCCAGCGATAGTTATGTTTCTTCCGGCGAGTTCACCAAGGATCTCGAGGTGCCTCTGCGAACTGACGACCTGCAGGGCGACACCAACAAACCTCAGGTATTCCGTGCGGCAAACGCTACCGTTGCGGATATTGACGGCAACGCCTGTATGGACCTTCTCATCGGCGGTCGTCTCGGTGCTGCATCCGAAACTAACGGCGAGGACTGGAGTGTTGGTGCTCTTATCCACGTTAAATATGACCACGGCTCTCGCAACTACAGCGTGGGCAAACCCTTCCAGAACGAGCTGAAGGAATATGACGGAGACAATGTTCTGCGCAACGGCAGCAGCAGTGCTATCCGCTATTTCCCACCTGTAGCTCTTGCAGTGGCGGATCTGGACGGTGTCGGCTCAGATGCCCCCACCTGCCTGTTCTTTGCAGAGCTTTTCACCTTTGACCCCGAAACCAGGAGCTTTACCGGAACGGGCAAGTATCTGGACACCATCAAAAACCAGAAGAATAACGCCGACGAAGGTGAAGACAAGACCGACCACTGGGTCTCAGATGTTGTGGTCGGAAACTTTATTGACGATCCCAACGGCTCTGAGCAGTTTATTGCCATCGTTGCCTGTAAGCAGGATAACGATGACTGGTACTGGTACTATATGAGCTATGTGGCCAAGTATGGCGATACGATCTGTGCCCAGTGCGAAGGTATCATCAACCAGGCACGCAGCTACATCAACAAAACGGATACCTCCCGTGCTTCCGTCTATGTTTCCGTTGCCTGCCCCGATGTGGACAATGACAGCGTCCTTATGGAGTATGTAGGTACCTCCAGCTACTACACAAAGCCTGAAGTGCAGGCAGTTCTTCAATCGGCACCTTACTTTGCTGATGTTGCAGATACCCATGATAACTATCTGAACAACGGTTCCACCGCCTACGGCAAGGTGGAGGGCACTATGGAGGGCACTACGGTCAGCGTTGGCGCATCCTTGGGTATGTTCACATCTGCGGAAGTATCCTTTGGTGCTGCGGCGGAAGTAGAGTTTGATATTTCCGTCACAACGGATTACGAGCATATGACATCCACCGAGGTGGAGACAAGCGTGGAACGCTCCGGTGATGCCGGTGATGACTACGTGATTATGTACACCATCCCTTATCATCGCTACTACTATAATGCAACCTGGCCCGACGGCACAAAGAGTCTGTTTACTATTGAAGAGCCATTGACTCCGGCAACGGTCATCGTGCCCGTGGAGACTTATGATGCAATTGCCGAGAAAACAGAGGGGCTTGAGCCTATCCGAGGCAATATCCTCACCAGCACCCCCGGCGATCCTTCCTCCTACACGATGGCTCCTAAGGGCAAGTGGACAGCCATCGGCGATGTGCAGCTGCTGACCAACGCAGGCTCCAATAGCGGTTCGTTGACCACCGTCAGCCAGACCGCTTCCAACAGCACGGAAAACAGCTTTGCCGTTGGCGTTGAGCAAAATCTGGAGGTTGGCTTCGGTGGCGGCGGACTCGGCAACGATGTGGTTGTCGGTGTGCAGCAGGGTTCTCACTTCAGTGCAGGCGGTGTATATAGTGATATGTCCGGCGCCACCTATACCGGCGCTGTCGACAATCTGCCGGCAGGCGTGACAGGATATGCCTTCAACTGGCAGTTCGGTATTTCCAATACCAAGCTCAACGGAGAAGATGTTATTGTTGTTGGCTATGTGACCTCCAATGTAAAGCAGGCACCCTCCGTTCCCAAGGAACTGACAGTAACCGATATTACAGATGATTCTGTTTCTTTGGAATGGAAAGCCGGCAATGATGCGGCTATGTTTGAGGTCTATGTCAGCCGTGACCAGGATACCTGGCTGCCGCTTGACCCTATTTCAGCCACCATGGCAGATTCCGATGGCAAAATCAGCTATACGGTCGGTGAACTTAATGCCGGCACTACCTACTATTTCCGCGTGGTTTCTGCCAATGCCTTCGGCGTGCGAAGCCTGGAAACCGCACCGGTAGTTGGTACGACTCTTGGAAGCGACGGCACCTTCAGCATTGCCGGACAGCCCAAGGATACCTCTGCTGCCAAGGGTCTTGATGCAACCTTCTCCACAGAAATCGTTTCCGACAGCAATAAGACCATTTTCTATGAATGGCAGTATAATGACGGTGACGGCTGGAAAAAGATTTCCGGAAGTAACACCTCAGCCCTGACCGTGGAGGCCGTGACCGGAGAAATGGACGGCAGACAGTACCGTTGTCGTGTTAGCCAGGGTGCTGACTATGTCTATACCAGAACTGCCACTCTGACTGTTTCCAAAACACCTACTTCTGCAACCCTGGCAATTGCCAACGGCGCAGAATCCGTCACCAACGGCGATACGGTACAGGCAACCTCCTCCGTCTCCGAGGATATCGTTGAGACCATCATGGAGTGGCATTCCGTGACCACAACCAATGGAGGTAAGACCTACTCTATGATGGCAACATCAGAAGAGGCAACCACAGATGCCAACGGCGTTGTAACAGATTATGCCTACACGACTCCCTATTTCTGGGTGGATGAAAGCGGCAAACTGTATGCCGTTGATGCCGGAAATGCTGTCGGTGCAGAGTATACCGATGCTTACCGCGTATTCCGTGATAAGAAAGATGATGGTACTCAGGGAGATCTGAATGTGGAAGCATCAGCTACCCTTACCACCGGTCTTACGGAAGAGGAAGTAGCCACGGGCGTTAAATCCACAAGTGGCTATAAGGTAGGCGATACCTATGTCTATGTGGCCGAGGTCACTGTTGACACAGATTCGGAAGATAGCACCGCTACAAAGTATTATTACAAATCCGGCGATGCATATGTGGAAGTGTTCCACGATGAATCTGCCGACTACATTATGGCTGACGGCGAAAAGTGCAAGCCCAACAGCCTCGTGCCTGTGCAGACTTTCACCAGCTCTCAGGTGGTCACAGGACAAAACGACACTACCGTTGACGGCGACAAGCTGACTCTTACGGCATCTGTTGCTCCTGCGGAAATCACCGGCAGCGTTTACTTCCAGATTACAGACTTAACCACCGGCTCTACTCAGACAGTTAATGCCAAAAAGTCCGGTGACAAATGGACAGCAGAGCATACCTTTGCATCCTCCGGCGTTTATGAGGTCAGATCCGCTTACGGCGGCAGCAACGTCTACTTCGGCAGCAATTCCGAACCTATAAAGATCTACGCTATAAGCGCAGGTAAGTCTCTTGCCATCTCCGGCGGCACTATGACTTACGGTTCTGCTCTCAATCTTGCTCCAATCATAGTCTCCAAGGATGGCAAGAGCCCCGTCACTTCCGAAAATGCCGTGACCTATACCGTGAAGAAAGACGGCAACGAAGTTTCCGGTCTTGTCAGCAGAAATATGTTTACCCCTGCAGAGATTGGTAACTATACTGTCACCGCAAAGTATAATGACGGTACTCAGGACTATACCACTACTGTGGCAATCAAGGTACATCCCAAAACCGTACAGATTGCGGCTCAACCTGCCAAGGCATCGCTTCGTGATGACAAGGCAACCCGCGAGGCACAACTCAGTGCAACTGTTACCGGCATAACTCCTGCAGATGCCCATCTTCTTAAATACAGCCTTACAAGTGATGCAACTACCGCCAATACCAAGGGCGACTACCGCATCGAGGTAAAGGTGGATTCCGATGCCCGTGCTGAACTTGAAAAGAAGTTCAGTCTGGTGCTCAGCTCCAGCGTCTATACCTTGGAGCAGGGCAGTGTCCGTGTCTATGCTGAAGGCGTTTCCAACGGTACTGTGGGTATTACCTATACCACCACCGTTTCAGACTCCAACGGCACCTATACCAGCACCCCCCTTAAGGTAGAAAGCGGAACGCTTCTTCCGATAGGTGCCGCCGTGACCATTACCGCTGCTCCCAACACCGGATTTGGAGTGGAAAAATGGGTCATTGACGGTGCGGAGATTCTTAGTGGTGATTTAAGCTATACCATTGATAATCTGCAGGAAGCTTGCAATATCAAGGTCTACTTCACGCAGACCTTCAATACCCTGAGCTTTGGCGGCACGCCCGGCGGCGCAGTCACCGGAACCTATGCCGGCGGCAACTCTGCATTCAACAGCGGTGACAGCATTAACCTGAATCAGTCTGTTGTGCTGACAGCTGTTCCTTATGATAACTATGTCGTTGCCGGATGGACTCGCAACGGGGAAACCGTTCTGGCTGAGGACGGTGTCAGCAACTTCACAGGTAGCGAACTCACTGTCAGCCATGTGAATGAGAGCATAAATTACTTTTTGACCTTTGAGCAGAAAACAGATGCTGATGTCATTGTGAAGTTCGTGGATAAAGACGGTGCTTCCGTCGCAGGCTGTGGTGTCAATATCAATCAGCAGAATGTTGATGGAACAGGTAATATATTTACTCTGAACACTCACAAGCATGCAAACCTGGATATCAAGGTCACTGTTCCCGATAACATGCTGATTGACCATTGGGAACTGGACGGACAGATAGCTGCCAATGCAGTTGATGAATTAACTGTCTACGATTTGACAGGCAGCGCAGAATATACTGTGATTTGTGTAACTCCCAACCAGCGTGGTCTGACCTTCGGCACTGAGCTTATCGGCACTAACGGAGGCACTGTTGCAGATGCAGGCACCATTACCGCCATCCGTTCCGGCAGTGCAATCACCTCAGGTGACAACGTGCCCCAGGGCGCAGTTGTAAGCTTTACCGCACAGGCAGCAGAGGGTTATCGCGTTGCCAAGTGGACCGTGGGTGCTTACCAGGTAGCAGGAGAAGGCGTTGAATCCTATCAGCTGACTATGGATCAGAATGCAGAGGTCAAGGTCCACTTTGAAAAGAAGCCTACCATCGTTCTGGATAACGGCAGTGGCGGCAATGCCAACCTGCAGGTGGGAAGTGTTACCTCCACCGATGCGGAAACCGTTGTGGATTTCGGCAGCAACGTGCAGGTGAATATCGTTCCTACCGCAGGTTATGTGGTGGATACCGTCACATTTACAGCAGATGGACAGACCCGGAATGCAGAACTCGCTGCTGATAAGGATATTCGCTATGCAACTCTCGATAATGTGACCCATAATACCACTGTTGCCGTGACCTACAAACCAAAGCCTGTTGTGACAGTAGACAGCGGTGCAAACGGTACAGTGACCATATCTGCAACCAAGGACTTCACCGAAGGTGCAATCTCCTCCGGCAGCTATGTGGACTTTGACAGCGATGTAGAAGTAGAAGTTTCCCCCGTTAAGGGATATGTAATAGAAACCGTCACTGTAAACGGGGATAATGCTTCCTTGACGGAAATTGCCAATAGCGACAACAAGAGCTTTACCGTATACAATGTGCAGGAGAACACCGCCATTGCAGTGACCTATAAGGCATTGGATACTGTCTCTGTGACTTTCGGCGTTGTCGATAAGAACGATGATGAAGCAGGAGGCCTCAACGGTGCGCTCTCTGCCACTGTGGAACGCAAGGGTATGGAAGATTATGCCGCGGCCGATGACACCGGCACTATTGCTACCGTCTATGAAGGCAGCACTGTGACCTTCGCACCGGTACCCGAAGCAGGCTATAAGGTCTCCAAATGGTTTGTGAACGGTGAGGAAACCACTCAGGCTCCCACCATCACCGTCGCTGACGGCATGGCTGACCAGAATATCCTGGCACAGTTTGACTATGTTGGTGAAGATATCAGCTTCTCCATTACGGGCGCATCCGATAAGGCTTCACTGACCGCAGTCTTCGTTCCTGACGGCGGTGTTGCACAGGATTTTGCCTCCGGCAATAAGCCTGCTGTCGATGGCGTAGTTACCATTACTGTAAATGATCTGGATAACAACTATGAGATTGAAGGTTGGTATGTAAACGGCGAAAAGCAGCAAAGCGTCGACACAGCCTTCGATTATGCGGCAACTGTCGGCGTGGGCGCTGATATTACCGTGAATGTCATCCGTAAGTCCTATACCGTGGACTTCTCCGCAACTGAAGGAACTGTAACCGCAGTTGTTTCCGGCAATGCCACCGCTTCCGGCGATTTGGTGGTGGGCGACAGTATTGTTACCTTCACCGCACAGCCCAAGGGACCCACCGGGTACTCCTTTATTGGCTGGACAGTGAACGGAATCCCTTCAGATGAAACTGCCCAGACCTTAAGCCTGAGTGTTACTGAGAATCTCACGGTGGAAGCAACCTACAGCCTGGATGCCGTAACTCATCAGATAATCTACGGTGTTGTGAACACCAACGGCGAGACCGACGGCGGCTTGAACGGTATTTTGACCCTCAGTGGTCATAGCTCCAGTCCTGCTTCCGTTTATGCAGGCACCGATGTATCCTTCACAGCTGTTCCTGACACCTATTACCGCGTAGAAGGTTGGTACAGTGATGCTGCAGGAACTATGCCTATCAGCGACACCGACGTGGAGCAGAACACATATAATGTAGCCAATGTTATGGCACCCTTGACAGTGTATGTGAAGTTTGAGCCCATTCCAAAGTATACCATCAGCATTGCTACCACCGGACTTGGCACAGTGACTGCCACAGTCAACGGTGAGGCGACCACTATCGAAAATGGCAGCATCACTGTTTGGAGATATGATGACGTGGTGCTCACCGCAGTACCTGACGCACATCAGTACCTCAGCGGATGGACAGTCGATCAGACCGATTCAGGCAATCAACTCAGCCTGACCCTCACGGATGTGACGGAAAACACCGACGTTACTGCGGAATTTATGGCCAGCCAGAACATAGAACTGAAAACAGAGGTCGTAAACGGTACCATCGAAATCAGGGCGGGCTTTGGTGAACAGATGGAATACATCAATCCCGAAACCGGCATTGTTATTCACAGAGGCCAGAATGTGGAACTGACCGTTACTCCCGATTCCAATATGATGGTGGATAAGTGGATCGTAAACGGTGAGGAGAGGACCGATTATCTGGATAACACTCTGCTGATCGAAGCCATTGATAAGGATACCACCATCCGTGTCGAGTGTGTACAGCTTGCGCTTCACAACCTGCCTGCAGACGATGCACAGAACCGCTATGTTGTCACCGACATCCTGGAAACTCCCGTGGAATACGGCACCGATAAGCAGGTTCGTGACCGAGGTACTGTTACCTTTGTGGTGGAAAGCAAGGATAACAATGTCATCACAGAACTGCAGGTTGCAGCCGGCACCGGCAGCAAGATTGATGCTAGGAAGACCGCAGTGAACAAGTGGAACGTGACTGTTGAGAATGTCAAGGCAGATATCGTGCTGACTCCCACCATTGTATTTGGAAAGCAATTGGAAGTCACCTGTGGCACAGGCGGCAAGATCGTCATCACCAAGAACGGCGAAATTATTGCCAATGACAGTGTTCTCAACTTCGGTGATGAAATTGTCATTCAGGCTGAGGCTGACAAAAACTACAAGTTTGCAACCCTGACCCTCAACGGAAATGCCATCAACAGCGGAGACACCTACACAGTTGTCCCCGAGGATGAACACATCCGAATCGAAGCAGCCTTTACTGCTCGTACGTCCGGAGGAACCGGCGGTGGCGGCGGTGGTGGAGGTACCGTATCCACCTACACTGTCAAGTTTGAAACAAACGGCGGAAGTGAAATCAAAGATGTTTCGGTAAGCCGCGGCGGCAAGGTAACAAAGCCCGATACTCCGACAAAAGACGGTTACACCTTCGACGGTTGGTACACAGACAAAGAGCTTACAGTCGCTTATGATTTTGATGCAACTGTAGTAAAGAGCTTAACACTCTATGCGAAGTGGAAAGAACTCGGTGGTAATTTACCGTTCGGATGGCAGAATCCCTTTGAAGATGTAAAAGCAGAGAACTGGTTCTATGACGATGTCCGTTTTGTGAATGAAAACGGTTTGATGAAAGGTGTATCGGAAAAACTCTTTGCGCCGAACGGCAATGTTACCAGAGCAATGCTCGTTACTGTTCTCTATCGCAACGAGGGCGAACCTGCCATCAATAGAAGCATACCTTTTGCCGATGTTGACCTTGGTGCATACTACGGCAGTGCCGTAATCTGGGCAAAACAGAACGGTATTGTCAACGGTGTATCCGAAACAGAGTTTGCACCCGATGACAATATCACCCGTGAACAGATTGCGGCTATTATGCACAGATACGCACAGTACAAGGGATATGATGTATCAGTAGGAGAAAATACAAACATTCTCTCTTATGACGATTTTGACAGCATTTCCGAGTATGCAATAGCTTCTATGCAATGGGCGGTTGGCAGCGGTATGATTAAGGGCAGAACAGAAAGCACTCTTAATCCGCTTGACAACGCAACAAGAGCAGAAATAGCAGCAATTCTTCACAGATTTATTGAAGCGAATAAGTAAAAACACAAGCCAAGCGGGAAACGCTTGACAGGCAAAAAAACAAGCCCCGTTTGAGCAATCAGACGGGGCTTGTGCTATTGTATGTAGAATTATAAGGAATTTTGACGAAATGAAAGGAGAACAAAAAATGTTACGCATACAACTATATAAGTATTACAGGTATAAAGAAACAATCCAATTTGAGTCGTCTGGTTTTAGTTGATACTAAATCAGGCGGCTTTCTTTTGCGAAATTTGTAAAAATGTATTGCTAATTGTCAATTATTGCCATTATAGCGATATATTATACATCTTTCATTCTCTATGTTACATTCTATGTTTCCCCGAAAGGAGATATGACTATGAAAGAGATAAAAAACAGCAACGGAAAACTCGTCTGTAAAGTTGATGAAAAAAACAAAATTATCGAGATAGTCCAAAAAGGATATAAAACAGTTCTACAATTTTTGGAGAACGGAACATTGGTGGTGTTAAATACACAAAATGAAAACTGAAGAACAACATAGCTAATCCGCAGAACCGCAAGACGGGCAGGATAACACTTCTTAATTGAGGTGTTGTTTGCCCGTCTTTTTTTGTTCTCGGATGACGGCTTCTGCGGATCGTTTAATCCAAAGGAGCCGACTATGCGAAAAAACACAGCCGACTTATATAAAAAGACATATCATTGCCGGAGTCCTCCATGCCCACCGAGCTTTCAAACAAATTTGAAAATTCGGAGGTCGTAATATGTCGAAAACTTTTTTTGAAAAACTTTTTAATTTAGGAAAAAAACTGTCCGCAACACCCTTTACAATAGTAATCGAAAGGGGGTGCAATCGACTTGGATAAGCAGTTGACTTCCTTTGAAAGACGACTTGAAATACTGTTCATTCTTATGCGAAACAAGAAATGTTCAATGACAGAATTAGCATTTCAATATTCCGTATCGGACAGAACAATTCGCAGAGATATTCTGTTTCTAAGTCGATATGCACCTATATGTACCAAAACAGGTCTTAACGGTGGAGCGTTCCTGATGGACGGATACCGTAAAGAACTGATGTTACATCTTTCAAGAGATGAAGAAGCTCTCTTGTTAAAGATTGTGCGTACACTTGATGAAAAAGAACAACACTTGATTTATAACATCATCAACAAATACGCACTACCAAAAAGCAGTACATAATCCTTTCAATGTACCTTGAAAAAGAAAGCCTGCAAGATAACGGCAGTGCAGCATACCAGCAAAACGGATACATTACGATATGCCGTAGCCGGACAATGGGTACGCCAAGACTATAAGCGTTGAACTTTTCTTTATCCTTCTTTCTATAAAGGGAGCTTATACGAGCGAGAAATACTTGCATTGTAAAAGAGGTTTGCTACCTTGTGGCAACGAGGGTATGTCGGGACAATGATACTTCTGCATAGTCACAGTCCGAGCGTTAAGAGCGTCGCAGGCAATGAGTGCAGTCCGGGCAGAGCCGGGAAGGTGAAATTCCTATGGAGCAGTTTAGCTGACTGCCATCCGTCTTGTTTTTAGTTTTGATAGCATAATTAAGGGGATTGATGTATGACCACGACTTCACCTTCACCTCCACCGAGAAATAGTATGCACCTATTAAATCACCACTCACATCGTATGTCAGTCCCTTTACTTATGCTATTAAGGCAGAATTATTTTTAATTAACATTTTTTTGCAGAAAACGCTTACTCGTGTTAGTATTATTATGCTAAGTTTAGATACGAACACGGTTCAGGCGTTTTTTGTTATGGAAGGAGGATTATAATGGAAGCTCAAAAAACGCTTGAAAACAAAAAGACTTACACAGTAATGGAGATTGCCGAAATGCTCGGTATAGGACGCACATCGGCATATAATTTGGTAAAGGAAAATCACTTCAAGGTGGTTAAAATAGGTGCATCAATAAGGGTTTCAAAAAAATCCTTCGACGATTGGCTCGATAAACTCAATATTTGAAAGGAGTCAAGATTATGGCATCTATTATTAAAAGAAAGAAAGCGTACTCGGTTGTTTATTCCTACACAAACGAGAACGGAGAAACAAAACAAAAGTGGGAAACTTGGCATACGCACAAAGAAGCATTAAAGCGCAAGGCAGAAATTGAAAATCAGCAAAATAACGGGACATTTGTTATCCCAAACAGTCAGAAGATATGTGATTATATGTATGAGTTTGTAAGTCTTTACGGTGAGAAAAAATGGGGTGTTTCTACCTATGATTCAAACTGTGGTCTTATTGCTAATTACATAAACCCAATTATCGGTGATCTTCAGGTTCAGGAAATTACAACTCGTGTTGCTGATAAGTTCGTTCAAACGCTACAAAAGACAAAGCCTGTTATCAGACGAAATGTTCAGCCTAAAACGGAATATTTGACACCCGTTAATATCGAGAAAATAGTAAAACTTATGAGCTGTGCATTTAAGCAGGCTGTGCGTTGGGAAATGATAGGCAAAAACCCGTTTGAAAATATTGTCATTCCAAAGGTCGAATACAAAAAAAGAGATATTTGGACAACGGAAAATATAAGAAAAGCCTTGAACTCTTGCACGGATACAAAGCTGTATATTGCAATGAACTTGGCTTTTGCCTGCTCCCTACGAATCGGAGAAATTTTAGGTCTTACTTGGGACAATGTTCATATATCCGACGATGACATTGCAAGAGATGATGCGTACATCTATGTTGATAAAGAACTTACAAGAGCATCAAAACGAGCGATTGAAATGCTTGGAGAAAAAGACATTATCCATATTTTTAAGCCGCTTATGGCTAACACAAGCACGAGGTTAATATTGAAGAAGCCTAAAACGAAATCAAGCGAAAGAAAAGTATGGCTTCCAAAAACTGTTGCCTACATTATGAAGGAATGGAAAAAGTCACAGGAAGAAATAAAAGGCTTCCTCGGTGATGAATATGAGGACTTTAATTTGGTAATTGCCTTGCCTAACGGCAGACCGTGCGAAAATCGTGTGCTTGAAAAGGAATTTATAAAGTTGAAAGAAGAAGCGGGACTACCTAACGTTGTCTTTCACTCTCTCAGACATTCAAGTACAACCTACAAATTAAAACTCAACCACGGCGATCTGAAAGCGACACAGGGCGATACCGGACATTCTCAGATAAATATGATTACGGATGTATATGCTCATATTTTAGATGAGGATAGAAAAGTAAATGCACAGAAATTTGAAAGTGCCTTTTATGCTAACCCTGATTTGCGTGATGTAAGACCTCCGCAAGAAAAGGCTGAAACTACTATCGACATTGCAGCACTTATTGAACAACTGCAAGCTAATCCCGAACTTGCAGCCACTTTAGCCGGACTGATTGGAACAGCTAAAAAATAGTTCGCTAATTTCAAATTAGCAAACAGCAAAATTCATTAGCAAAAATGAGCGTTAGAGTTCGTTTCCAATTAGCAAGGTTGCAAATAATAAAGAATACAATTTTCCGGCATAGCATAAGGGCAAAATAAAAATACCGCAAAACGCTGAAAGTCAGCATTTATGCGGTATTTATGGCACCCCCAGCGCGAGTCGAACGCACGATTTGCCCTTAGGAGGGGCATGTTATATCCACTTAACTATGGGGGCGGATTTGCTAATTCAATTTTATTATACCCTCTAAGTGGAAACGAACCGTTTACCACTTAGGAGGCGAACCCTCTATCCTACTGAGGTACTGGGACATATGAAAACCACCTATTTATCATACGCTATTTATCCCGTTTTGTCAAGCAAATGCGGTGAAATTTCAGTTAGAAAGATAAAGAAAATATTTTTGAAAATTTAGAAAATGTTAAGATATGCTTTATAGAAAAGATAAACAGGGGTCTTATAATAGTTCATGTAAGGCAGAGAGATCGGCGGCCGATTGCTTTTCTTTTCCTTAAGACACATAACAGGGCATGTGGGACTTGATCCCCACACACCCGGCATATCGGGCACAGCGCCCATATGCCAGCCGCGTTTTGGAGAATGACTCGCACCGAAACGTTTCTATTTTGAGTCGGAAAGGCATGAATGAAATGAAACCCTTTTTAAAAACCAGATATGCAAAGATCGCTTGTGCCGCAATGGCCGGCGTCGCGCTGTTGACCGCGGCGGTGTTTGCAAACTACGAAAATGCAAACGGTTATAACGTTTGCAAAAACGCGCTAAAAAACATTGCGTTTCAAAACAACGGCACGATACAGATGAACATGGATATGCAGCTTGACGAGGAGAAAATCGCGTCGCTGGAGACCGAGTATCGCTTTGCGGACGGCGGCAGTCCTTACTACCGTTACAATTCGGAAAAGACGACAGAGCTTAACACGGACGGCTCTTATAGAACCTATCAGAACGAATCCTATAACGGCGCAAAGGATTCGATCAGTATTTACACAAACGAAGGCGAAAAACAGGCATACCGCAACGAATACTCGGAAGCGTACACCGATGCAGGTTTTGCCGGGATGTTGGATCCCAATGATAAAACCACGCAAAAGCTTGTTACCTTTGTGGAGAAGATCGCGGATACGATGGTCGGCGATCTGAAAAACAGTTTTATCATGACGGAGTCAAACGGCGGCAGTCACACCTACGAGGTGTCGCTCAGCGGCACACAGATGCCGGATTGGGTGTCATCGGGACTTTCCCTGCTGGTTTCCAACATCAAGGATTCGACCGAACAACACCGCCGGGCTATGCTGGAGAACCCGGAAGATTATGTGGATTATGAAGCCGGGATGGATGAAAAGTTCTATGATGCGATGTTTGCCGGCGGAGATCCTATTTTAGATAGCGTTTCCGGTATGATGTCGGTGGATGCGGAAGGGTTCCCGACACGGACAGACGGACGGATTGTTTTGACCGGCTTTGACGGTCAGGGACAAGAGCATCGCATGACGATTTCACTTACGCTTGATGTTACCGATATCGGAACAACATCCGTTGGCGATGTGGATTTGGGATCGCTGCCGCTTGTTACCTATGATGAAGACGGCGTTGTAAGGATGCAGATTCCGGACGGTGCGTCCGAAGAGACTGCACTGCAGGTGATGGAGGATGCAAAAGAGCGTGCCTCCTACGGCCAGAGTGTTGTTGTGCGCAACGCAAACGGAACCGAAACCGTGGTATCCGCGGACGGCAGCGAAGAATAAAACAGACATATTCCCCCTTTCTTTGTTCGCAGCAGAGCCAGGCCTGGCTCTGCTTTGCGGCGGTTGAATCCGGGAAAACGAATAGGAGAAGGGTTATGGAGCGTATTTTAGAGATCACAAATTTAAAAAAGCAATATAAAAACGGCCGCGGCGTGGAGAATGTTTCGCTTACGGTACATAAAGGAGAAGTGGTCGGACTTTTGGGACCGAACGGCTCCGGAAAGACAACAACCATGCGTGTGGTTACGGGGCTTAGCACGCTCAACAGCGGCAGCGTCAAAATATTCGGCGAGGATATTTTGGAAAATTATGAAAAGGCCGCGGAAAAAATGGGGGCGCTCATTGAGATGCCGGCCATCTACCTGAACATGACCGCGTGGCAGAATTTGAAGATCGCGGCCGCGTACTATGACGGGGTTGACGATGACCGCATCCGGCATATTTTGTCGCTGGTTCATCTGGACAGCTACCGCAACGACAAAACGGGTCGGTTTTCGCTTGGCATGAAGCAGCGGCTCGGTATTGCGCTTGCGTTGCTTTCCAATCCCGAATTTGTCGTTTTGGACGAACCGGCAAACGGCCTGGACATCGAAGGAATCATTCAGATCCGTGAGATGATTACGGCGCTTTGCGAAAAGCACGGCGTGGCCTTTTTGCTTGCCAGCCATATCGCGTCAGAGCTGGAAAAAACCTGTCATAAAATTGCGGTGCTGCACGAGGGGAAAATGCTTGCCTTTGAGAGTATGGAGCAGGCACTGCAGTTCCATCCGAGCCTTGAGGATTATTTTTTAAGCGTGGTGCGCGGCGAGAGAGGAGAGGTTGCTCTGTGAAAAAATATTGGATTGGTACCATGAATGAATGGAAAAAGCTGCTTGCGAGAAAAAAATACCTGGTATTGCTGCTGATTGGAATCGCGATCAGCCTGGTTAATATATTGGGTAAGGTGCTTTTAAACCGGGTCAGCAGCGGCAGTGTGAATCTTGGCGGTTCCAACGCCGCCATGGCAATGATGACGCTGTTTATCGAATTTTTGACGCCGCTTGTTTCAATGATGGCCGTTTGTGACTTGTTTGCAACCGAAATCCAGGACGGAACGCTCAAGGCGGTTTTGTTGCGGCCGATCAGCCGTTTTAAGATTTATGCGGCAAAAATCAGCGCAGTTACCCTGCTTGCTCTGTGCTATCTGCTGATTCTTTGCGTCACGGCGCTTGGCATGGATTTTTTGATTGCGGGGCAAAGACAGAATATTCTCTATCCCCTTGGCGCATACCTTTTGGATATCGTACCGCTGTTTGTGGTAATTCTGATGGCGGCATGCGTCAATCAATTTGGAAAAAGCTCGACAATGGCGATGTTTTCGTGTATAATAATCTATATCCTGTTGTACGTTGCGGGAATCTTTATTCCGCATCTGAGCGGTCTGTTATTTACCGGGTATATGAAGTGGCACACCCTTTGGCTCGGATACACGCTGCCCTTTGGGGCAATCGGCGCCAAGGTTGCAATCCTTGCCGGTTACGGACTGATCTTTTTCTCCGGCGGTTATTATTTGTTTTTAAAACGGGAAGTGTAGGACTGCAACGGGAAACATATTGATCGGGAGGATCGAACGATGTCCTTAAAGCGTAAATTTTTGATTTGCTCTTTGGTGATGCTGCTGGTGCCCATACTGCTGATTTTTTTGCTTTCAGTGTGTCTGCTGGCGGTTTTTGCCCTTTTACACCCCTTTTCTTTGGCGGAGGGGATTGCGCTTTCCAACCCGGCGGTCATGCGATATATCATTTTGTGGGCAGTGATGGCCATTGCCGTGGTGATTACCTCCGGTGCCGTTGTCACGACCTATCTGTCGCGCAGCATTTTGCGGCCGATTTCAGAAATCACGGTTGCAATGGAACATATGAAAAACGGCGATCTGACCTACGAATTTTCCGGGTCGGAGGACGCCGAACTCAGGGAGCTTTGCAGCTCCTTTGAGGCACTGCGGCTGCACCTTCAAAAAAATGTGAAAGAAAATCTTCGGCGGGAGCAGGAACAAAAAATGCTGCTTGCCAATATCTCGCACGATATCAAAACGCCGGTCACCTCGATTCGGGGCTATGTGGAGGGAATCATGGAGGGAATTGCCGATACCCCGGAGAAGATGGAGCGTTATCTGACGACCATCCATCAAAAGGCGTCGGCCATTGAAACCATGGTGAACCACTTGTCTTTGTATTCCAAGCTGGAGCTGCAAAAGATTCCCTATCATATGGAAACAGGAGATGTTTTTGCGTTTTTAAGAAAAACTTTGCAGGAATTTGAACTGGAATTGCAGGACGGCGGTATGTGCCTCACGTACGAAATCCCTAAGACGCCTTGTTTTGTGCGTTTTGACGCGGAAAAGCTGCGCCGTGTGTACAGCAACATTATCACCAACGCCATCAAGTATAAGGGCGGAGAGAAAGGCAGCCTTCGTGTTGCGGCACAGGAGATGCAGGGCGGCGTGACAATTTCTTTTTCCGATCATGGTATCGGAATCAAAGCCGCGGAGCAGGAAAAGGTTTTTGAGGGGTTTTACCGCAGTGATCCCTCGCGCAACAACAAGATTGAAGGAAACGGTCTGGGACTTGCCATCTGCCGGCAGATTATTGCGGCGCACAACGGAAAAATATGGATTCGCAGCGAAGAGGGGCAGGGAACCTGTGTAACGGTGTTTCTTCCGACTATACAGACCAACCGATCAAAGGAGAATCAGGTATGAAAATTTTAATTATTGAGGATGACAGAAGCATTGCGGAGCTGGAGCGGGATTATCTTCAGGCAAACGATTTTGACTGCGATATTGCCGCGGACGGGGAAAGCGGTTTGCAGATGGCGCTTTCCGGTGACTATGCACTGGTGATTGTGGATATCATGCTTCCCAAACGCGACGGTTTCTCCGTTTGCACGCAGTTGCGCAAGCAAAAAGATATTCCGATTATCTTTCTTTCGGCCAAGAACGAGGATATCGACAAGGTGCGCGGTCTTGGGCTTGGTGCGGACGACTATATGACGAAGCCGTTTTCGCCCTCGGAGCTGGTGGCAAGGGTTAAGGGACATATCGCACGGTATGAGAAGCTGGTCAACAAATCCGGCGAAAAAAAGCCGAATGTGATCCATGTAAGAGATTTGAAGATCGATAAGGACGCGCATCGGGTTTTTGTGTGCGGCCAAGAGGTGATGATGCCGGTCAGGGAGTTTGAGCTGCTGCTCTTTTTGGCGGAAAATCCGAATATAGTTTTTAGCAAGGAGCGGTTGTTTGACCGCCTTTGGGGTATGGACGCGATGGGCGATGTTTCGACGGTTACAGTACATATCCAAAGAATCCGGGATAAAATCGAGAAAAAGGACGGCAGTCAAAAGTACATCGAGACTGTCTGGGGCGCCGGCTACCGGTTCCGCGTGTAGAACAAAAAAAGGCGAAAAGGTGCTTTGTGTTATCCGGGGAGGATTTGTATGCCCGATGCGTCCGGGAAAAACGGCGGTGCAGCACCGCAGATTTTTTGGAATTTTATGAAAAATTTGAAAAATCTATTGACAAGTCCTCTTACCTGTGATATACTAATCAAGTCGCACCTGAGCGGCACATTTGTGCTCGGAGAGGTGTCCGAGTGGTTTAAGGAGCTAGTCTTGAAAACTAGTGATGCGAAAGCACCCAGAGTTCGAATCTCTGCCTCTCCGCCACTGATTCAATTTCATATATCATATTCGGAGAAGTACTCAAGTTGGCCGAAGAGGCGCCCCTGCTAAGGGTGTAGGTCGGGAAACCGGCGCGAGGGTTCAAATCCCTCTTTCTGCGCCAACAATATTTACACTTTTAGGGATACTGTACAACAGTGTCCCTAAAGGTATAAATATAAAAATCACAGCGGAATAGCGGTAACTACTCCGCCATGATATATTATACATTTTGCGTTCCGACTCATAGTTTCGATTAACGCTTTCGCATCTCTCCGTAGCTTAACACCTACCCGGTCCGATGTAGCTCAACCGTATTCGTAGTACGGTATGTATACTCGCTCCGCAGAATGCGGCGTTTCTGAACTGTGACTTGTTAGTCGGTGGTTTGCAGTAAACCGGCGTTTACTGTTCCTCTCCCGTGTTGCTTACACGATGTTCTCAGAACTAATGCGTAGTTATCTCGGCTGTAGGTCATCTTTGACAATGGTCGGCATTCAATTTGTACTGTCGCTCAGGACAGGTGGCGAAATGTGCCGCGAATTTACGCTTCACATTTCATATATAAGCTGCATAAATGCAGCTTCTTATTAAGACTTAAGGTGCGACACCATGACGCATCTGTCACTCTTCGTTCGTTTCTTGCTCGTCTTTTTCTTTGCAGGTTGATATTTCTCTTTTCTGCAGATATAAGGATTCAAGTTGCGATAACCGCATTTCGGATTTGCTTTTAATCCTCGTAGTGCCGTTTTCATCAATCGTGTATCTCGATGCGTTGCACATATCCGAACGCCACCCGTGCCAATAGTCAAGGTCAGGGTCAATCAGTTCTTTCCAATCGTCGATTTCCTCGTTACGATCTATATCAAGGATGATACAAAGTGCGGTTTTGCTGTTGTCATCGCCGCATTCGCTGTCAAATATGTAGTATCTGAACGTGCTACATGAAAGCGAATCGACTTTTTTGCACATTGCGCTATTTGTCTTATCGAATGGTGAAATGCTTATTGTTCCCGATGTTACCATTGCAATATTCCCGGTAACATCATCTTGGTCAACGTAATAAACATCAATCCGTACGCTGTAATCACTGTCTGTCATATCAATTCCGAACTGCGATTTGAGATTCCTGTTCAGAATGTTGGTGTAGTTGAAATATATCATTGTTGTTTTTCCTTTCATAAGGTGGGACATCGTGTCTTACCTAAAAATCATACAGGTGGTGTATTTTATGAAGAAGTTAGCCATTACTTTGCATCGGACATATTTAGAAAGAATCTTAGAGGAAAGAAATTTCACTGAGCCGGGAGAAAGAAAACAGATACTTTCATCGATATGGAACATATCCGAAACCGGTTGTGCGTCAATCCTTAACGGTCGCAGAGACATGAACGGTCCCTGCCCGAATGATAAATCAAAACTGTCCGAGTTTTGCAAACACTTCTCCCTACCTTTGGATGAAGTCGCAGAATTAGAAAACAAGCATTTAGAAGCGAAAGAACGTTTACGCCAAAAAAAGTTGCGTGAACTTAATGAAAATAATCAATAAAAAACAAGAGCCATCAGACGAATACCCATAAATCTTCTGAAAGCTCTTGCATAATGTATTTAATCTGTGCTATAATATACATATAGGACACAGATGAAGCCACTTCGCTATATCAGTAGATGGTTGAGACATCGTCTGAGGAAAAGAGTAACGGCTCGCCAAAGCCTTGCTCCTGCGGAGTGTTTTTTATATATCACTCCTTACTGATAATTATACCGTGTTTTGGTAATTTTGTCAACGGTAAAGGCACAAAAAATTATAGTAAAAATGCTGATTTTTTAGTAGCTATATTGTGCAAAACATATACAAAACGCTTTCTGATTTCTTTCTGAAAGCTATTCCGAGGAGAAATAAAAAACGCCCTCTGCCGGAGCTGTTGCTCTGACAGAGGGCGTTTTCGTTACATTATGCCAAATCGTAACTGATAATTTTCACATATTTCATCATTCTCAGAAATAATATCACCGTATTTATGTTTTGAGTTGTCATCAGCACATACTGCGTTCCCGTTATTATCGAACATACAAAAATCACAGGATCCGCAACAGTCTTTTTCGTTTTCTATATTTTCAATCATCATAGTCACCTCCAATCGTTTTATAATTAATTCGCTATGTTTCTAAATGCGACACGATGTCGAATCTGTACTAACTACTTCTTTTTGACAAAATCGACAATACTCATTACCAACTTGTCAATGTTATGCTCTTGATAAAAATCATAGTATTTATAGTTTTTGAGGTTTGGAAAAATGCTGTTCATATCAACATCGTCTAACTTAACAATAAACAATTTGATTTCATTGTTAAGCACCTTTACAAACAGATTCTGAATTTCAGCTTTAGAGTAAACGGAGCTGACTGTGCTTTTGCTTGCAAAAATAATAGCATAATCGGATTTTGTTATTCCGTCCATAAACTCATTTACTATGTGTTTGCCGACAGCGATACAATTTTCATCAAACCACACGTTTAGCCCGCACATAACAATTCGGTCTTTTACGTCTTTTACGATAATTTTGTCGTTGTGAGAATAGGAAATAAAAACGTTTGGCTTATCGGCTTCGGAAACATAGTAGCCTGAGCGAGCTAATTCGTCTTTATCTTTGTAAGCATAAACGGCGGTCATTTGTAGTAATATCTGATCTTTACTGCAATTGCTTGTGAAATTGATGGTGTTGTACGCTCTCGAATACAATTGACTGTATAAGCTGTCAAGTGTTTGCGTCATATCAATTTCTAATTGATACTTTTCAATTGCTGCTTTAATCTTCTCGTAATTTTGATAATCATCTTCGATAACTAAATACGAAGCAAATGAGTAAATCATATTGTTCACAAAAAGCATACAGCAGCCGTCTTGGCTGACAACGTTGTTTAACTCATAAATAGCGTCTGCATATTGATTGTGATATTCATAAGGAATTTTGATAACAACAGATAGCTTGTTCACATTATCATCTCTCTTTACAAAAAAGTTTCTTGTGAGATCATCTCGTATAACGGGAAGTTTAAGCGTATTTTGGAAGAGCCATCTGTGCCATTCAAACGCATCCCAGCATTTTGCTTTGAAGGCTTCTTTGTCGATTTCTTTGTAAGGAACTGTTACAATCGACGTTCCGGATCTTGCAAACTTTTTGTATAAGTCGTAAACGATCTCTTTTGTTAACATATTTTCTCCATTCTAACATAATTTTCATATCATTGCAAGTGCAAACTAAGAATGCAGGTGCGTCCGTAGCGACCTGTGCGACCGTAGCGTTATGTGCGACACCGTGTCGCACATAACCCTCAAATCCTATCTTATGCTCGGCAATATTCTTCGGCTTACCGTTTAGCCGCAGAAAAGAAAAGTCGAAAAATATCAAGGCGGAGCCTTATTTTTACTCATTATTCGTTTTCCGCAGGACTTTTTTGAAGAAAAATGAGCGTAAACGGTCCTAAGTATCCTATATATACTGCTATATAGTAAATTTAATTTACTTACTTTTCTTTTTCTGTGGCTAATTTGCTGGGTAATATATAGATGCTCATATTTCGGACTACCCCTCGTTTGTAAAAAATCGCTCAGCAAGACTTGACAAAATGCAGGCTCTGTGTTATTATCAAGCTGTAAGTTATAATTTACATTGGATTTTTGAGAGGTACAGTCTTTGCGGGGCTGTACTTCTTTTTTTATCCGCTTTTTTCTTTTCAGTTTTATGCAGTAAACATTGTCGGCATAAACTTTAGGACAGCCGTATCTCATTTTTCTGATTTTGCTTATAAGCCCTCTGTATTCTAACTGATGTATTAGAGCAATTACAGTGCTACGGGACATACCTGTGCCTTTGGATATATCGGTATAGCTGTTCCAGCAGTAGCCGAGCTTTGAGTTGATTGACTTTGCAATGAAAGCATATACCTTCAGCTGTGCCGGCGATAAGCCGTATTCAAAAACGCTCCGCTGTATCAATGTGTATCCTTTTGAAAAATCGCATACTGCGTCCTCGTTAAGATAATAGATATTTGTGCCATACCAGTAATTAACACGTCTTGTGCGGATTTTTGTAAATATATATCCTTTTGAAAGCAGGCTGTTTATTGCTTTTGTTACAGTATTGCGACTGCCTATATTGCACTTCTCTGCTATGGTCTGCTGTCTGACACGCTTTTTTGCCGTTGGAATTGACAGCAGATAAGCAAGCACAGAAAATTCTTCGGAGGATAAGCCGAATGCTGTATTAGGCAATACAAAGTAGCTTTTGCTGTTCTGCATTGGGTTATCCTCCTTTATTAAATTATCAAAAAAGAGTGGCATTAACTGCCACTCTCTGCTTTACAACTCTATTTCATCATCATCTTTAGTTCTGAAATTGTTCTTCGATATAATTTCATCTTTTACATTCGTGTTTGTGAATTTGTTTTGATGATTTATACGATTTGCCTCTAATTTACTTGATAACAATTTATTTTGCTGAGTTAAGGACTCAATTTTCTCGTTGCATACTTTTATTTCCAATTGATATGTATTCTTGAGTTCTTCTCTAATAGCATCATTTTCTCTTTCTTTTTCCTTTATTATTGCGTTAAGCTTGCTGTTTTCTGCTTGCAATTCAGTTATAGTATTTACCTGTTTATACCAGCTTTTTTGAAACAAAATAAACTGGTTTATTGCATTGTCGATATTCTGTTGTTCGTTATCAAATTTTAGTAACCGATTTGTATCACTATCATTTCTTTTTTCTATTAATTCGATTTCTTTTTTAAGCATATTCTGCAAATTATCGTGTTGTTTACTAAGGGACCCTCTGTCTTGACGTCCGATGTCTTCTTTTATGCTGTTAAAAGTATCAGAAACGTATTTCGTCAACGTTGTTCCTTCTTGAGAGCCAATCAGATTTTTTAACTCATCTATATTATTAGACAAATTATTTATCCTGGACTTTTTTCCGATAAAAAAAGTAAGTAAACCGGTGATAAGTGCCGGCAAAATTGCAATAATTAGCTTTTGAATAAAGTCAACTGTAGTATCGTCCATATTTTGTTTATCTCCTTGAAAATATGAATAATTTAAAGCAACTAAAATGCCCCAAATTGTGCAAGCCCATATTGAAAAATAATACGATTTTTTCATTCGACACCTCATTTTAACATAATATATCTGAATTGTCAAAATATTATTTATACTTCATTTTCTTCTGCCTGTTCGTTTATGATTGATTTAACCTTTTTAAGCTCATCGTTATAATCTTTTTCATTGGGATAACGTTCATAGATATTCACATATCCCATACTTCTGAGCCTACCTGCTATTTCCTTTGCCGCAGTGCGTCCTGCACTATCATTATCCAGGCACAGACATATATTACGGATATTCGGTTTACGCTTCAACAGCTCCATAAGAGCCGTATCGGCTGTTCCGCCGAGAGCAAGCCTGTTGTGCAATTTCCAGGCGTCCTTATTTCCGTACTTTATATTGTACAGGTTGGCGTGGCTCATAGCGTCGATGAACGATTCAAAAACATACACACAATCGTTCATACCCTCGCTCTCAATCAGAAATCCGCTTGCTTTATCGCTCCCGGCTACTTCTCCCCGGAATCTGTAATTTGTACTTGCTATGCGGAATGCTGCATAGGATATTTCACCTTGAGCGTTTTTTCCGGTCGATACAACAAGATTATTCTTAAATATTTTTGTGTTTTCCTTCAGAAGAATTTTATCAACAAATTTTGAAGAAACAGCTTCAGCTTGATATGTATCTGTTGCTGTCGGTGAAGCTCTCAGCGTTTGCAATCTATAATCAACCCAGTCACGGTTATCATTAAAGCGATAAAAAGCCATTCCCTCATCGTTGTATCCGACTATATGCAAACCGTTGTACTGTACTCCCTGATAGATCTTACCGGAAGCTATCAGTGTATTGATGATGTTCATATCAATTCCTCTGCCCTTGTTAAGATAAGCAATGATATTACTGTAATTTCGTCTGCCGTCCGGAAAGTGAGCCTGTTCCGGCAGAACAAACCGTACAGGTTTTGATACAGATACATTTTCCGTTACCGCCTTCCTTATCGGCGTATATGCCGTTTGCTCCCTATCTCCGACAAGATGTAATACGGCATCTCTGAAATTCATACCCCGTATCTTTACAAGATAATCAATCGCATTGTTTCCTCCGACCTGTCGGCTGTTCCAGTACCATCTGCGTCGGTTGCCGTTTACAACAAGGCTGTTATGCTCAATACACTTGAATTCCCTTTCCCCATAAGTGCTTTTAAAGGAAAAGCCCTCCTCGCTTTCGAGAAGGGCTATCATATCGGTATTTTTTGCTCGTTCAATTATATCTTCTTCAAGATGTGCCATACTGCCACCTCCGTTATCTCTTTATGTTTGAGATATACATTCTGTAGTTTTCAAATTCCGTGTCGCACGTCTGCAAAAACCACTGCGGCAAATTAAACTTGTACGGCAGAAAGCCGTTCATCGTAATTCTTGCCGAAGTTGCAAGATTTGAACAAAGATACCTGTACTGTTCACCACACATAGACGGGTCTCCGAAATTGAACGCTATTCTGTAATCTCTGCCTATTAGCCGCTTTGTATCGTTCTTGTCAGTTTCGAGCAGTGACATAAGCTGTATTATGTCGGTTTCGTTGAAACCGCTTACAATGTATCTGTAGTGACAGGACAGCCAGTTGTCAATCTGCTCTGTGTCTGTGCCGTAATCATTGATTACAACATTGTAGATACCCCAGTTCTCCGGCACTCTGCCGAAGAAATAGAAGTCGATGTTACGATATGTGAAATACGTTCCCTTTGACACCGTTTCTTCCTTGTATGTTTCCTGGAGTATGTTCAGATCGCCGTCTGTCAGCTCGTTCTTGCTGAAGAACGCTACCTTTGCTCCTCTTGCTGTGAAATACTCTGCAAGCTGTATTGCGTATGTTGTAGTACCGACACGACGCATTGCTCCGAATAAACCGATTGATAAATGCAGGTCGCAGTTGTTGTAATTCGGTATTGCATTGTTATTGCCTTTCTGTACCGGGATATATGTAACGTCAAATCTTCTCTGACGTTCTTCCCTCAGCCCTATTCTGCGGTCGGCAGTTGACTTTATCAGTGCTTCACGCAGGTCTTTCTGCATTTTGTTACGGCTTATCTGTTTTAATGTTTTAGGCGTTTCGCCTATGATATTTGCAAGTCCCTGTCTTGCTATTTCCGACAGCAGCATATCACCGGGATATACTCCTTCGGCGTATATGATTATCGGCACGTCCGTTGCCATCACAAGAGCCTTTAAGCTCGTCAGAAATTCATCGCCCTTTTCCTCGATAAATTCAAGGTCGATTATGATATGAGTGATGTACTCATAATATTTCAGCTCTTCCTTGATGAAATACGAAAGATTGTTCACTGTTGTTATCTTCTGATTCATCTCAAGCTCCTTGCGTATCTCGCTGAGCATTGTCTGACGCTTCTTTTCTACCATTAAAAGCGGGAATAAAAACATTTTTATACCTCCGGTTCTTCTTCTTCAAATTTGTTATATGATTTAGCTTCGATCTTCGCCTTATCAGCTATCATCTTAAACATTTTCTCATTACCGAGTAATTTATCAGTCTGCCAATTGTTCACATAGCTGAAAGTGCCTTTTCTGCATACTATCAGCGGTTCGGTTGTATTTCCTGTTACGCTCACTGCATTGACAGTCAGTGCTGTTTCACAGCTGACAGGATTGTTCATTGCTATTCGTCCGTACAGCGTCATACAGTCCGTCATATTCAGATTTTCGCAATCCTGTCTTGTTTCTCCGGACAACGATGTTGTTTTGATTCCGAAATTTACATAACAATTACCTATGCAAATGCGGTTTTCGCTACAAAACAGCTCGTCGTACTCTGATGCCGGAATATATCCTGCCTGTGCATACGCAAAATCAAGGCAGGATTTACGCAGATTTTCATCGGGTATGTTTATCTGTCTGATACGATACTTATCATCAGAGTAAGTAACTTCATATTTTGAGCCGAGCAGTTTGTTCCATTTTTCCTTTGCTTTTTCTGTCAGCTTATCATTATAGCTGTTCCATACTACGGTATGGTCACAATACAGGTCATCGCAGAAAAAATCAAATTCCACATCACCGCATTTTTCAAGATATTCACCGAATGTATCAAACAGCTTTTCTCCATTTTCCATAATCAAATTCTCCTTTTATTTTTTCACCTGTATCGCACTTATGCTGTCAAGCAGGTCCTTGTTAACGTCAGTCCTGTAAGCCTTAAACCAAAGCAAAGGATTTACCTTTGCTCCGACAAAACGCACCGATAAGCCGTCATAGATATGCGGATTATCAAGCTCCGGAGGCGTTACCTCTCCGTCTACAAACGCAGTTTTGACGCATAAATGCGGTATTATATCGCTCCCGAATGTATGGCTCCAGCCTGTCGCTGATAAGCCCTCGTCCTTTTCCTTGCTGTGTTTGCCACAGTGAGCATAGCCTATTACTATCTTCTCGTCTTTGTCGTATACGTCATACAGCGACAATCCTATGTCCTGCTCCGAGATAGTTTCAAGCCTGTCAAGACAGCTGTATTCTATCATCAGCGTCAGAACACCGTCATCGTGCTTTATCTCCGTACCTGTGGTTGTTACGATAGTCGGAAAATCAAAGCCGTATTCCTCTGCAAACACATCCGTATCAATTATGTACGCAAGCTGTACCGCCGAGCAGTTGTATGTATAATTTGGCTTATCTTTTACTACCTTGCGTTTTTCTGCGTCATAAACGTCATAGATATACACATCTTGTATGCACTCGCCTACATCGGGAAGTATCTCAGCTCTGACCTCGGTATCCTCGTCATTCAGATACAGTGTTATACCCGATTCGTATGCTTTTCCTATCGTGCTTGTGCCACGGCTGTGTATTGTTTCAAAGTCATTCAGCGTTGTAAGGATACCGTTTGTGTTTTCCTTTAAATCATCGGCTTCGACCGGGAGATTGAAAAAGCCTTGAAAGTACACGAACAATGCACGTTGAGCTGTACTGTCTACCGATATGTACAAATTATTTATCTGTGCGTCGGATAAGATACGCTCGATTATCTGCGTATTTTCTTTGGTGTAATCCCTGTACTTCTCGTCTACATTGAACATTTCGTACCAGTCATCTTCAGACGGTGTTTTTACCGTTATTGACAGTTTTTCTGTAGTACCGGTCTTTTCCGTACTGACTTTTGCGGAAAATTTACCCTCAAGAGCCGCTCTCTCGAATATCTGTCCTATCTCCTGTGCCTGGAACACGTTCAGACAGGCAACGTCAAAACCGTCTGCTGTTGCGCCGCCGCTTCCGTCTGAGCTGACATTCTCGATAGCACTTGCTATATCGTTATCAAGTCCGCTTGCGTCACTTTCTGCCATATCTTCAAAGCGGCTGAATGTTTCCGCTTGATATAACGCAAGCAATCTCGGAAGATATATGTCACCTTCGCCGTAACAGGTGTATTCTACAATCTGAGTCTTGTTATCCTTATGTACAGTAAGTATCTGCTTTTTTGCCTTTACGCCGTCAATTGTTACGGTTTCTTCGTCATAGTCGTATGTCGGCATTTCGGGCTTGACGAGTGTGTTTATAAGCTGTACCGTACTTTGACTGTATTTGCTCATATCATACGATTTATCGTCCCGGAATTCCTTATCTTTCGCAAGCTCAGAATATTTGTAGCTGCTTAAATCAATTTCTTCGTTAAGCTGTTCAAGTTCTTTTTGTGATTTTACCTTTTTCAGCTTATCTATATACTTCTTCGCTTTTGCAACGCTGTCATTGACCTCTTTGGTATCGTACAGCAACAAAAATGAGCTGTTACCCTCTGAAAAAGTTTTCTGCAGAACAGACTTTGACAAGTTTATCGAAAAGTCCGGCATAAAACTGTATGTATCGTTCTTGACCTGTGTATTGATTGAGGAGTTGACACCGCTCAGAGCGGATTCCACATTTTTTCGTATATCATTCCATGATTGGCTGACGCTTGTATCACGCACTGCACCGTAAAGCAAACTGAACAATCCGGTTAGCAAGGCAATAAATACACCGATTCCCAAAAGAATTATTACAATCGGAGTAAGTAATGCTGCTCCTATTATCTTTCTTCCTTTTTCGTTTGACGCTAATGTAGTTATAATTTTTGCAATAGCCGTCGATACAGTCATATTAATTACCTCCCAATCCTAACTGTTTCAGACGCTTTTCGGGTAACTGTACCTTGAGTTTGAGTGACCGTCCGCCGGCTTTCATAAGGCACTCTGCACGATTGCCTGCGGCAACAAGCTCTCTTTGTGCATCGGTAAAATTGTATAGTGTCGATACGGCTTTAAGGTCATCGCCCTCACAGCCGAAAATAAACTTTGTAGACGGCAGATCCAGTACTGGCTGTGCATACAGCTTGACTTTAGAATCAAGGAAGTCTACAACATTCTGCGTTGCAACGGCAAGTGCGCCGCTGTACTTTCTTGCTCTTTTCTCGGTATCTCTAAGGTAGCTCATCGCCTGCGGAACATCGGGATTTATAAGGAGCCACGCTTCGTCGCATACAACCATCACCTTTTCGCTTCTGTCTGCACTCATCTGTTGCCAGCACCACGACAGAAGATTAAAATACTGCGTTGATTTCATTGCATCGCTCATAATTTTCATATTCTGCGTATCGAACACGATAAACTGTGCATTTGACTGCATTGTAGTATGACCGTTCCAAAGGAAGCTGTCCGCACCGGTTGTTATATTTTCAAGCAGCAGTATCAGCTTGTCCATATCATCGGTTACACCTTTTTCGGCTGTTTTTCTCTGTTCAAGCAAAGTGTTATACAAATCCGTCATTACCGGGAAGTCGGTATTCTTCATAAATGTTACGCTTGTATCCCAGGTTATATTGAATTTTTCATACATAGCGATAAGCCCTTTCGTAAGTAAGGCTTTCTGTATCTGAGTAAGTTCGGGAAGATACAGTTCAAAGAAGATTTCAAGCGTTTTAAGATGTAATGCAAGCTCACTGATACCCTTGCTCTCGGCTTCTTCTTCCTCCTCGTCCGAAAGCGGTTTAGGACGTACCTGCAACGGATTTATCATTCCGTTTCTGCCGCCGCAAGCGTCTATCCAACGTGATATGCCATCTTCACGGAACATATCGCAGATAGCCTTGTACTCGGTTTCGGGATCTATGACAATTACTTTTGTTCCCCGTATCAGTTCTGATACGATAATGTGCTTTATAAGTGTGGTTTTACCCTTACCGGAGCCGCCTATTATACTGATATTGCTGTTTGTCCTCGCTCCGTCACGCTTCCAAAGGTCGAAAATAATCGGCGTACCGTCATTATCCACACCAAGATAATAACCTACCCCGTCGTTAAAGCCACTGTTCTGAAACGGGAAACCGCCGTAGAAAGCATTAACCGGCATAGGACGGTTACCGACATCACCGATAAGCTCTACAGGAGCGTAGGACGGGGATATGTGTTTCCAGGCGTCCTTTTGCATACGGGATAAACACCGCAGTTTACAGCCGACACCGCTGATTATGCTTTCAACTCTGTTGCATTTCTGCTCAAAGTCGATTTCATCGTTGCCCATAACCATCACAGTACAGCAGAATTTAGCTATCTTTTCGTTGTTTTCTTCCATTCGAGCCATAAGACGTGTTGTATCGTCCGCTGTTTTTGTTTTTCTCTGTCGCTGTAATGCGTCACGGGTATTCTCAGCTTCGGCACGGGCGGCATTGATTATTTTCGATAGTTGATCCACAATATTCGCTTCTGTAATCGGTGTGCTTGTAAAGTTTACGATAGTTCCTGCGATGTTATTTATCTTTGATACCCAGCCGTATTCCTGCGTAGGCGGATATTGCATTATCGCATAGATACGGCAGATGTAGTCACTCATATAAAAACGGGTATTCGGTCTGAAATCAATGCCCATCGGGGCAATTGCGGCACGGATTACATTGTTTTCTTCAATTTCAAACTGGTACTTCTTGTTTTTCATTTTTTCCTCCTTTAAGAATTTGTCGCAATAATCTGTGACATAGATAAATATACATCATCTGTTCTTTCGTAAGCTATGTATGCGGGATTTGTGAAAAGATTATACATTTTTATAATATCCTTGTCTTTCACAAGTTCGCAGGACATTCCGTCCACTTCACTGTTGAAAGCGTTTATTGTATCCTCTGTACGCTTGAGGATAGTTTTCTCGTCCTCGTCCTTCGAGAACAGCATAAAGAAAAATCTGCGGTCAATCTTGTTATCGTCAATTACCATTTTGGTGGCGAAATTTATATCGTCCTCAAGCATTTGCTTACACAGACCGCTTGCATTTTTAAGCCTGTTGCTGTCTGCCGTCACCATATGCTTGATTACATACGGCGAGGAAATAGCCATATATTTATACGGAAACTGAAAACGTGAAACGATGGAAGTAATGTTTTTGCAGTATGCCAGCTTTTCACTTTCCGAGAAAAGCTCCATACTCATACCGCCGATTTCGATAAAGGTAAATGTGTACCCGTCATTTGTGTGTAAGCAATTGTTGCGAATATCCTTTACGTTTATCATTTCGTTTGCGGTCATCATCTCGACTGCGTTTTCTTCTGTCTGTTCCTTGCTTTTCTTCTTGCTGATTGTCAGAAACAGATACACTCCGCCTGCAAGAGCAAGTGCCACGATTAAAATTATAAGCTGTTGCATTTTATCCTCCTTGTTTTATAGGTGCGTCACGATGTCGCACCGGACGCTCCTGTCGCACCGGACGCTCCTGTCGCACCGGACGCTCCTGTCGCACCGGACGCTCCGTTTTATTGTATATAAAAAAGCCGTACCCGTCGGCACAGCTTTGTATTTTCGCTATCAGAAAAAGAAAAAGCGGCTGAAACCAGTCGCTTTAAACTTAAGAATTTAGCAATTCGAAGTACATTTTTGATAATTTAAAAAGTAATGCGTAACGAAAATCGTTTTTCGATACAATTTTATTTATATCTGTTTCTATGTCACGACCTATAGAATCAATCATAAATTTCAGAAACAGAAGATTGTCTGCTTTTGTTGCTGTATCTCTTTCAAGTGTGAGATTAACATATTCCATTGCTTGATTATAATTCTTCTGATTAGCCGTACACACATTACTGTTCATCATTTTTCCCTTTCTGAGTTTACATATTGTCGCAACAATATCATTATTGAATTTTTTACTCTTGATTGATACAAATAGGCGTTCTGCTCCATATATGTGTCAATCAGCTTTTCTACAGCTTTTTTGTAGTCGTTTTCTGCAAATGCTTCTCTGATAGGGTTTACCCAGTACATAAAGTCATAATGGGACAATCCGGGAACATACTCTTTATCTGATTTGCATTTATCATAAACGCAGGTGAATTCTCTCAGAAAATCAAGTGCTTCATCATACGTTTTAACTCCGCTGTGTAACTGTTCTTTGCACAATTTATCAAGTTTTTTTCTTACATTCATTCGTTATCATCTCCATTCTATCATATCGGTAAAAATACGTCAATCTTTTATACAGGTGCGACACCGTGACGCACCTCAAACAATTTAATAAATAAACTCTATCAAATAATTCCCCTCTTTGAGATATTGATTTATAGCAAAGGAACAAGTTGTTCTTTCGTCCGAATACTCTTGCCTTATTTTCGTTGAATAAACCTCTCCGGTATCTAAGTTAGTAAGTCGTATCTCGTTTTGAGAATAGTAGAGTTCCGTTCTTTTCTCATTTTTGATATTATCGCAATTTGAAAACAGCAATTTAAAATGAGAATTTGATAGCAGATTTCTTTTCATATTGCACCTCCGGTAATTGCCACCACAAAGGCGGCAGAGCTTTTCTGCCGCCCGGTGACAATAAAATATTAATGCTGCTTAGCGTTTTCTCTTACGCTTCGATAACGGGAACACAAGCACAACAGCCGCACTCATCATTACCATTGATACGATGACAGCCGCTGTCTGCGTAAAGCTGTCCTCGCTTGCACCTGTCGGGGGATTGTCCGGTATCTTGCTGTTGTGCATTTCTGTAACAAGCATTGCACCGTCACGGTCGATCGTAAGCTGCTTATCATCCGGTAAAAGATAGCCGGCAGAAGCAGAATCCTTAACTTCGTGTATGGTATATTCACCGGCTCTTAAATCGTTGATACGGATTATACCGTTCTTGTCGGTTGTGTATGTTTTCTTGAAAGTCTGACCTGTGTATGTCTTTCCGGTTACTTCAAAATGTATTCCTTCGACCTTGTTGTCGTATGAAGTCTTTACAATCTTGATTTCGCCCTTTTGAGGTGAGTTGATAAACGTACCCTTGCCAAGCTCATCGTTGGAAACTTCTACGGTTTCGCCGTCATTTAAGATCTGGAAATAGTAGAAATTCACATCACGGACGAAATATTCGGGAGCCTTTGTTTCCTGTACATAGTAGTCACCGTATACAAGTCCCTCAAGGCTGTACACGCCTGTTTCGGTTTCCTTTAATGTGCCGACTACGGTTTTCTTGTCCGATTTATAAACTGTAAATACAGCACCTGTCAATTTATTTTCGGGATAGTCCTCATCAACCTTTGTCAATGTTACATTTCCGACAATAACCTTATTGACAAACTCTGCACTTGCAGTTGCGTCCTTAGTTACCGTGATTGTCTTGACCTGTGTCTTAGGCAGATAACCTTCTGCATTGTTGATTTCGGTTATCGTGTACTTGCCGGTCGGCAGTTCTGTAAGTTCAAACTTGCCGTTTGTCAGCATAAAACGTGCTTCTGCTGTCTGACTGCCGTTATATACATACTTGCCGTTCTTCGATACAGCCTTTAAATATGCACCGTCAGCGTTCTTTACAGTGAAGTATACATTCTTTTCAAGCTCTGCCTTCTGAGTTGTTGTCAGCCCGTTGGGATTTGTCCATTTCTTTATGATACTTGCGTTGCCTGTGTCACGCTCGTTTACAAACGTTGCCGTTGCTGTCTGATTTCTTACTACAGTTATCTTCACGGGATTTTCCGTCTTGATTGTGTAGTCAAGAAGTGTGCTATACTCTGTAATCGTATAGTCACCGGTAGGCAGTTCTGCGATTGTAAATGTGCTATTTTTCAGAACGTATCTGAATTCTGTTGTGCTTTCGCCGTTATATGTGTATACGCCGTCTGCACCTGTAGCTGTGATGTACTTGCCGTTGCTGTCCTTTACAGTGAAATACAGGCTCTTTTCAAGCTCTGCCTTCATCTGTGCGATTTCATCGGCTGTCATATCTGCTGTACTATTGTCAAGTTTCCAATCTTTGGTTACAGCACCGTGACCGTAAGGATATTCGTTGAAGTCGGATTTTCCGATTTCATTGCTAACCGATACAGTAGCGTTTGCTGTTTTAAGTGTTACCGGGTGTACGTCTGTGTCAAGATAGTAGCCTTCGGGAGCTGTAAGCTCCTTGACATAGTAAGTTGTACCTGTTGCACTGCTTATAGGTAAGTTGTTGCAAGTGTACACTCCTGTAGCTGTTTCGATAATTTCTGCATTTACAAGTGTGCTGTCAGTGTCCGACTTATACGCCTTTGCTACTGTCTTGCAAGTGCTGTCGGTATAGATACCGAATGTAGCACCTGTTACCTTTTCGCCGGTCTTTGCGTCAATCTTGTTGATAACAATGTGACCGAAAGGCTTATTTTCAAACGTTGCAGTAGTAGTTGCATTGCTCTTTACTTCAATCGTCTGATTTGCAGGCGTGATATATCCGACTGTCTTGCCGTCCTTTACTTCCTTTACGGTATAAGTACCGATAAGGAGGTTTGATATATTGATTTCGCCCTTTGCGTCTGTTGTGTATGTCTTGGTTGCTACGGGTGTGCCGTTAAGAGCCGTGCCGGAAACTTCAAACTTCCAACCGGAAAGAACACCGTCTGCACTTCTCTTGACTATCTTTATATCGCCCTTCTGCGGAGCATTGGGGAACTTGTCGTTGCCGTTGATTGACACATCGACAACCTTGCCTGCGTCAGAAATTGTGAACTGATAGAATGTGTTGTCGATATTGTAATACTTCGGTGCTTTTGTTTCCTTGAGGTAGTATGTGCCTGCCGGGATTTCGTCAAGCTGATATGTACCCTTTGATGTTTCTGCGAGTTTGCCGTATACAGTAGCCTTGTCGGAATTGTATACAGTAAATTCAGCGCCGCTCAGAAGTACATCGGGATGATCTGCGTCAACCTTTGTCGTTCTGACCGAGCCTAAAGGCGTTTCATAGAATTTCGATGTAGCGTTGTTTGAAACTGCTACGGTTGAATTTGCCGTTTTAAGCGTTACCGGGTGTACGTCTGTGTCAATAGCGTAATGGTCGGGAGCTGAAAGCTCCTTGACATAGTAAGTTGTGCCGTCCTTGCTCTCAATCGGCAGGAAATTGCAAGTGTACTTGCCTGTCGCACTTTCTGTGATTACAGCGTCTGTCAGAGTATCATCTGTAGCCGATGTATATGCCTCTGCAGGAATTTCACATTCTGCGTCTGTGTAAATACCAAATGTAGCACCGCTTACCTTTTCGCCGGTCTTTGCGTCTACCTTGTTGATAACGATATTCGCATACGGCTTGTTCTCGATATTGACTGTTGTTACAGTATCGGTCTTGACTTCAATGTCTTTGCTTTCCTCGGTAATATAACCGACCGTTTTACCTGTCTTGACCTCTGTAACCTTGTAATCACCGATACGGATATTACTGATTGTGATTGTACCCTTTGCATCGGTAGTAAAAGTCTTATCGTAGCTCTGTCCGGTCTTGGCTGTGCCTGTAACACGGAACTGCCAGCCGGAAAGTACACCGTCTGCACTGTGTTTTACAATACTTATCGTACCGGTCATTGCCTTGTTTGTAAACACTTTCTTTACCGAGCCGGCAGGTGTGATTGTGAAAGTCACGGGGTCGATTGAGAAGCTGTAACCTGTTGTGCCGGAAACCTCATAAACTGTGTATTCTTCTCTTGCGGGAAGCTCATTTGCAATAAAGTTATATGTGGCTTTGTTCAGCTTTAATTCTGTACCGGTATTGTTCTCGCCTTTATATGTGTAGATACCGTCGCTACCTGTAAAGGTGAGATATTTGCCGTTGTGCTTGATTTTAAAAGCGACCTCGGCAAGTTTGTCATCGGGGATATTTTCTATAGCACCGTTTTCATTTAAAAACTGCTTGTCAATCTGCACAGAACCTGTCTTAAGCTGATTGTCAAGCTCAATGTCATCAAGGTCGATTACAGCATTCGGATCACCGTCACCAAGGTCAATACGCTGGTCCCGGTTATCAACATCGTAATCCGTACCGCTGTACGTTTCAATGACAGCTAAGTAATACGGAGCGGTGTTAGTGCCGAACGATATAGTCATTTCGCCGTTTTCATTCAGCTTGAGATTTGTTGCTGATGTTTTGGTTGACGAAAGCCCTTTGTATGTGTAATTACCGTTTGAACCCGTAAATTCTACATAGTAGCCTGCAGGCGGATTCGAGGAAACACTTCCGCCGAAGCCAAGCACCTGCAGATTTACAGTAACCTTAGCATACTGTTCTTTGAGCTGTGCTTCTGTCAGATTGTCCTCATCAGAGAAATGTTTTCTTATAACAACAACAGGTGTTGATTTGTTTGTAAAAGATACGCTTTTTGTTTCGCCCTTATTGGCAATTGTGACCGTCTTTGTCTGCGTTTTCGGATTGTAACCGCTTGCGTTATTAATCTCTGTTACAGTGTATGTTCCCATAGGGAGCTTGCTTACATTAAACTTACTGCCGCTGAGTTTCATATTATTTGCGGAAGTCTGAGTGCCGGCATAAACATACGCTCCTGCCGAGCCTGTAACCTTGATATACTTACCATTAGCGTCCTTGACAGTAAAGTAAACGTTTTTCTCAAGATTTGCTTTTTCTGAAGCTGACAGTGTTGTATCGGACAGCCATACTTTCTTTATCTGAGCCGTACCGCTGTCCTCGCTATTTATGAAAGACACGGACGATGTTTTATCTCTTGAGATGGTAATTGTCTGATATGCTTTGTTGACAGAATAGCCCTCCGGTGAGCCGTACTCATATACGGTATACTTGCCTGTAGGCAGGTCAGAAACTGTGAAATCACCTGTACCGGGATTAACATACAGCGATGTAGCTTTAGTTGTTGTTCCGGCAAAAGAATATGAGCCGCTGTACTTCGTACCGTTGACAGTTATATATTTTCCGTCAGCGTTCTTGATACGGAAATATATCTGCTTATTTCTTTCAACGTTGTTGCTTGCGGCTATGGCGTTACCGTTGGTATCAATCCAGGTCTTTATAACCTCGCCTGTACCTGTGTTACGGGTATTGGTGAACGTTACCGTTCCTGTGCTGCCTGCTGTTACTGTTACCGTCTTGCTGACACCGCCTGTACGGGTGTAATAGGGTATCGAGCCGTCTGAATTCTTTCCGTGTTCTGTAACGGTATACGTTCCTGCAGGTAACGATTTTACTAAAAAAGTGTTACTTGAGTTTAATTTGAACTGGCTCACGGAACCGCTTGTAGAGTAGGTATACGAGCCTGCCTTGCCTGTAGCCTTGATTGTCGTACCCGAACTGTTCTTTATCGTGAAATAGATGTCGCTGTTATCGGCTTTCGTGCTTGAAGTATCGTGATTGTGTTCCCAAACTTTCTTGATCTGAGCTGTGCCTAAACTGTCAGAATAAATAGCAATTTTAGCTTCACTCGGGTCGTAATCCTGCACATATGTTGCAGAACTCTGTGAGCCGCTACCCGAAATCATATACATAGGTGCAACATCAATAATATTGCTCTGATATTTATTACTGTCACGCTTAGCTGTCAGCGTTATAGCCGAGCCGGAGGGGATAGGCTTTGTTGACTTTATAACGAGCTTGCCCTCTGTATCTGTGGTGATTGAAAGGTAGCTGTAATTCTTGATTGCCGTCTGCCAGTCATAATACTTAGACACATTTTTACTATCAGTCAGCGTTATTGTGAATGTTCCATCGCTGTTAGTCGTCATTTTCTGCTTTGGCACATTTGTTACTGTAGGCTTTACAGCGTAAGACGGTATAGTAAGATGGCTTAACATCTGCTCTTTGATCTTGTTATAGCAAGCCTTGACATTTGTAGCCATAGAGCTTGACATATCCTCGGTGAATATACCGACAGCCGTGCTTTCGGAAGAGTTGTTGAACCAACCGTCACAGATATTCCAGGTGACGATCGACGTTGCGATACGTTCAGTATCAGCGTTGTAGCCATATTTTGTTGTACCCTGATAGCCATAAATCAGAGCGTGTTTTAAATTCTGCTGTTGCGTTAACGACAACAAATTGTAGGTCTTTTGTGCCGTATAATCGCTTGTCCAAGCATCCTTTGAGGACTGAATACAATACGCTACCTGTCCTGTTGGGCTACCAACATTGAGTTTGATTATCTGTCCGTATGTGCTTGTGTTCAGTCTGCCGTTGAAGTTATATGAATAATCGTACCAGTCAACATATAACTTATTTGTTGAGCCGTCTTTAATATCTAATATTGTAGCCGCAAATGTGTTCAGGCTTATTGCCGACATAGCAATAACGACAGCTAAAACCAAGCTCAACATTTTTCTGAGTCTGTTTTTCATACTGATTTCCTTTCTTGGTTTGTATTTGTATATATAAAAAAGCAGTCCTACGGGTGCGGACTGCTTTGGATTTTCATTTGACTGTCAGAAAAAGAAAAAGAAAAAGAGCCTTGAATTTATATTTTCAAAGCTCTAAAATCTATATTCTATTGTTTATTGCTACTGAAATATTAGCCCATACAAGGGAAGAACACATAAGCCGTCAAATCCTGACAAGCGGTGTGAGTTTCGGGGTTTTTGACACCTTCAGATTTAAGCCATTCATAGTAGTCACTTGCAAGGCAATAGTCTATACAAGTAGAAAAACCTTGACTTTCATTAAATTCATAGAACTGGCAAAGATATTCTATAGCTTGTTTTTTGGAATACAAACTATCGGGATGATTGGAATAAACCTGCGTCCAAGTGCTGTGTTGATATACTTTGCCCTTTGTTGTACCAACATCTGAGGGTTTGAAAAATGCGTATCCATTATCCTTTGCGTACTTTTCGCAAGCCTTTAATATATCTTCACAATCCTGCTTTGTAAATCTCCAGTTATCTTCGGCAGGCTTATTTTCCTGCTTCTTTGTAGTAGTATCCGCAGGCTTAGTAGTTTCCTCTTTCTTTGTAGCGGGTGCTGCCGGCTGAGTTACCTTGCTGTCGCTCAGATAGTCACCGTGTATAAAGCTACCGTCAGAAAGTT